>OGOM01000257.1_pt1 | contig 55860 bp, 52 predicted proteins | sample 1552681 | NCBI WGS metagenome assembly OGOM01 (sample SAMEA2580188, study PRJEB22360) | human gut metagenome | biome: human gut; feature: human-associated habitat; material: faeces | place: Denmark | collected 2008/2010 | reverse complement strand
TGTTGCTCAGGCACTTATAAATAATGTTAAACTATAGTGTTGCGGAATTAAGGTTTATCTGTTTTGTCGTTAGACGTTCTTTGTTCTGAAAAACTACGTCGTGATATTGTCTTTTTAATATCCTGCAGGAAGCAGCGTTATCTAAATTCAATAATCATTTATCGTTTTTCGATATGCAAATGTAGAAACTATATTTGAATGTTCCAAATATTTTCAATAAAAATTTATCGAAAAACAATAATTTAACACATTAAAACAATAAAACGCCGGCTTTTAACGGCCTTTTAACCCAAACAGACCTTTATTATTAGGGCAGATTGCTGCTTTTTATTGAGCGGATGAAGGCATAAATAAACAAGACAGATAGAACTTATATGCCGTATGATGATTCGGGGTAAGCATATAGTAATATGCTTTGACGAAAGCTGTTCATCGGGCAGGCCTGAATAAAAATATGGGCTTTACCAAGCCATAAAAGTACGGTAAAGCCCATTATCCCAGAAATAATAATTGTTATAAGCCTGCTTTTTCGTAGGGAATATACTTAAAGTACTCGTCAAATTGATCAGTACGGTTTATGTAATAAGTTTCACCACAGCCGTTTAGCTGGATTTGGTCTGGTGTAAACGAGATGAATGACCAGTAAATTCCGCCATCAGGACTAAATACGCAAGCGTTGGGATTAAACTTACTATTGTCAATATTCAAATCGTTTGCGGCAATGTTATAATTGTCTGGTTCAATATATGATGTCATTTCTCCGGTATTATCGTTGCGCATCATACGAATGTTCTGAAAAAACAGTGTGCCATTATTGTTGTTGGCTGTTGCAGCAGCCCGAATATATATCATACGGCCATTTACCAAATAGACAAACATATGGCGGTTGGTATTGATCTCACACATAAAAACATCGCCATCTTTTCCATACTTAGCACCAAGTCGCCATTCCTGTAGACACTTACCGATGTCTAACTTGCTTTTGGCAATGGATTTTTCATAAGGTTTGCAGGTTGTTATCTCCTCTACCTTAGACATGACTTTATCTCCAATACGAAGAGTCTTGACGGCTGTTCCGTTAACCGTCTTGACCTCGTCGGTGAGTGTAAGAGGCGTAGTGGTTTCAACGACAAATGCCGAATCTTTATAAGTGGTACAGTTATATATGTCTTGTGTAGGGATATTGAGAAATGCTCTCAGACCTGTTGGAGTTTTCTCAAAGAACATACAAATACTGTCTGTTATAACCGCTTCTGCATCATTTGAAGCCCAGACTCCACGATATTTTGAAAAATCACTTGCATAAGATGTGCTGTGGATTACGAGGGCAAGTAAAAAAGCAAAAAGTAATTTTTTCATAATCAGTAAATATTAAGATGAAATAATTTATTTCAAGAGCTTACAGTCTGTATCGCCACTTTCTAATATATTCATTTGACGGATTGCTATTGTCATTCTTGTCCCCACGCCTTTGCCGGCTTATTCTTCCACCTTATTATCCTTTGCAGCTATGTTTCTCGGATGATGGTTCAGGATTTCCTCGCGCAGCGTGTGCGTGTCTATGTGGGTGTATATCTCGGTTGTACCTATGCTTTCGTGCCCCAGCATGCTCTGTATGGCGCGCAGGTCGGCTCCGCCTTCAAGCAGGGCTGTGGCAAAGCTGTGGCGCAGCGTGTGCGGACTTATGGTCTTCTGTATGCCGGCCTCGGCACCCAGCCGCTTTATCATTATCAGTATCATGGTGCGCGTCAGGTGAGCTCCGCGGCGGTTCAGGAACACGTAGTCTTCCTCTCCCGGCTTTATGTTCATGTGGCTGCGGTCTATAAACCAGTATTTCAGTTGCTTTATGGCATTTTCAGATATAGGAACGAGCCGCTCCTTGCTGCCTTTGCCCATTATTCTTACGAACTGTTCGTCGAGATAAAGCGCAGACATCTTCAGGTTTACAAGTTCGCTGACGCGCAGTCCGCAGCTGAACAGCACCTCTATTATGGCCTTGTTGCGCTGTCCTTCCCATTTGCTCAGGTCTATTGCCTGCTCCAGTCTGTCCACCTCTTCCGTGGTGAGCACCTCGGGCAGATGGTCGCCGAGTTTTGGCGATTCGAGCAGTTCTGTAGGGTCGTCCTTGATGTATCCGTCAAGATACAGATATTTGTAGAATGCTCTCACGCCGCTTAGAATCCTGCATTGTGAGCGAGGTGATATCCCTATGTCGTGCAGTGAGGCGGCAAAGCATTGTATGTCGCTTAGTTTTGCCGCTTCCGGACTGATGCCGTTGTCCTTCAGAAATTTTAATAACTTGTTGATGTCAAGGATGTATGCTTCGAGCGTATTGCCTGAATAATTACGCTGAAGTTTCATGTAGCGGATATATTTGTGTATAATGTTGTCTTGTTCTTTCTGAATCATCTTTGCTTTATTCTGTATGTTCCCGGCTTTAGCGTCATGGCCATGTCTGCACGGCAGGATTTATTCTACAATCGGTTCTTAGACAGCATATAGTTTTATCTGTCTTGCTTATCTGTGCTTTCAGCCGTCTTTTGTTTTCTGTTGTCGCCTTTTCGTCCGTCTTTCTGGCCATAGTCTGCCATGCTTGCGAAAGTCAGACGGAAATCAGCTCAATATAAGGCTGAAATACAGGCTGAACTCTAACGCCCGGTTTTAGCTTAAAAAAATCCGGGGACCGACATTCCCCGGATTTTTATTTCTCAGCCAAGTTTTGCGTGTGGTGCCGCCTTGGCCGTATTTTCTTGAGTGTTATTTGATTACTCCGAGTTCCTTGCCTACCTTTATGAAGGCGTTGACAGCCTTGTCGAGATGCTCTCTCTCGTGGCCTGCCGACAGCTGTACGCGTATGCGGGCCTGGCCTTTAGGCACAACTGGATAGTAGAATCCGGTTACATAGATGCCTTCGTCCTGCATGCGGGCTGCAAAGTCCTGCGACAGTTTTGCGTCATACAGCATAACTGCGCATATAGCGCTCTGCGTAGGCTTGATGTCGAATCCGGCAGCGGTCATCTTGTCGCGGAAATATTCAACGTTCTCCATCAGCTTGGCGTGCAGGGCGTTGCTTTCCTTCAGCATCTTGAACATTTCGATGCTGGCTCCTACGATGGCTGGTGCCAGAGAGTTAGAGAACAGATATGGTCTTGAGCGCTGGCGCAGCATGTCGATAATTTCCTTTCGGCCTGTGGTGAATCCTCCCATTGCGCCGCCAAACGACTTGCCTAATGTTCCGGTGAATATGTCTATGCGTCCGTAAGCGTTGAACTTTTCAGCCACGCCGTGTCCTGTCGGGCCTACAACGCCGGCAGAGTGCGACTCGTCTACCATTACGAGTGCGTCGTATTTCTCGGCAAGTTCGCATATCTTGTCCATCGGGGCAACGTTTCCGTCCATAGAGAACACGCCGTCTGTTGCTATTATGCGGTGGCGCTGTGCCTGTGCTTCCTGCAGGCATCTTTCAAGGTCGGCCATGTCGGCGTTGGCGTAGCGGTATCTCTTAGCCTTGCAGAGACGGACGCCGTCTATTATTGATGCATGGTTGAGCGCGTCAGATATGATGGCATCCTCTTCGGTGAACAAAGGCTCGAACAGACCTCCGTTGGCATCGAAGCATGCAGCATACAGGATGGTGTCTTCGGTCTTGAAATAATCGGAAATTGCGGCTTCAAGCTCTTTGTGCATGTCTTGTGTTCCGCAAATGAATCTTACTGACGACATTCCGTAGCCTCTTTCCTTCATGGCTTTCTCCGCAGCCTCGGCAAGGCGTGTGTTGTCAGAAAGTCCAAGATAGTTGTTGGCGCAAAAGTTGAGCACTTCCTGTCCGTCGCCAACTTTTATTCCGGCTCTCTGCGGAGTTGTTATTATACGCTCGTTCTTGTATAAGCCGGCGGCCTTTATGCCGTCCAGTTCCTTCGTGAGGAACTCTTTCATTTTTCCGTACATAATTCTTAGATTAAGTTTAACATCAATGTTTTCATTTTACAAAGTTCTTGTTTTTTTTTGAAAATAGAGTAAATAATCCGATAAATTTTGTTATAATATAATCTTTTCTTCATATCTTTGCATTATATGTATGCGCCGTTTTGTGTACGGCTGCTGCTTATTGCTGCCTCGGCATGCCGTCCATGTCTGTTGTCTTGGTGTGGCGGCGGTTCGGCAGGTTAACCTTAATTTGATGTTGTGCATGGCCATTTCCGGTGTGGCGTTGCCCTTAGGCAGCCGTTGTTTTGGCTGCCGGTGCGTGTTGCCGTTGTTGTGGCGTGTCCATTGAAGATATTGTGCATGTATCAAGATTAATTGTAAATCTAATATTTATAGTATGAAAAATGTTTTAGTTATTGGCTCTACCGGCCAGATTGGGTCGGAGTTGACAATGAAGTTACGTGGACTTTACAATGGAAATATCGTTGCCGGTTATATTCCCGGAGCAGAGCCTAAGGGCGAACTTCTGGAGTCGGGACCGTCGGCGGTCGTTGATGTTACTAAGCCTGAACAGATAGGCGAGGTGGTGTCTAAATACAAGATTGATACAATATACAATCTTGCTGCCATCCTTTCTGCCGTTGCTGAGGTGAAGCCCCAGCTTGCCTGGACGATAGGCATGGGCGGACTTTTCAACGTGCTCGAGGTGGCGCGCGAGAAACAATGCGCCGTGTTCACTCCCAGCTCGATTGGCTCGTTTGGCGACAACACGCCCAAGGACAAGACTCCGCAGGACACCGTGCGCGACCCAAAGACCATGTACGGCGTTACGAAGGTTTCGGGCGAGCTGCTCAGCAATTATTATAATGTGCGCTTCGGCGTTGACACACGCTCTGTGCGCTTCCCCGGACTTATATCTTACGTTACACCTCCCGGAGGCGGCACGACCGACTATGCAGTTGACATTTATTACTCGGCCGTAAAGGGTGAGGAGTTTGAGTGCCCGATAGCAGCCGGCACATATATGGATATGATGTATATGCCCGACGGACTGCGTGCCGCAATAGAGATTATGGAGGCCGACCCGTCTAAACTGAAGCACCGCAATTCGTTCAACATTGCGTCTATGAGCTTTGAGCCGGAGATTATCTACAACAAGATAAAAGAATATATACCTGACTTCAAGATGGTGTATAAGGTAGACCCGCTGCGCCAGGCTATTGCCGAGTCTTGGCCTAATTCTCTTGACGACACATGTGCGCGTGAGGAGTGGGGATGGAAACCCGAGTATGACCTTGACGCCATGACACGCGACATGATCGAGAAACTGAAACAGCGTTTCGGCAAATAATTGCAGACATATATTATAATAGATAAGGCGCGGCAGGCATCTTGCAAGATGCTTGCCGCGCCGTTTTTTTATTTATGATTCTTGCGTTTACCTTATTTTTATTAATTTTGCATCACAATAAACGATATTGCTTATGGCAACACGCATGTTGCCGCTTAAAGTATAATTCCGCGATATATTATGAACATAATGATTATCAACGGCCCCAACCTGAACCTGCTGGGGCGTAGAGAGCCCGAGATTTACGGCAGCAACTCTTTTGAGGCTTATCTTGACGAACTGAGAAAAAAGATGCCAGATGTAAACATCGACTATTATCAGAGCAACATAGAAGGCGAACTTATCAACAAGATGCAGGAAGTGGGATTCACCTACGACGGCATAGTGCTCAACGCAGGAGCCTACACCCACACGAGTATTGCCCTGCAGGACTGCATACGTTCGCTGAAAGCTCCCGTTGTTGAGGTTCACATCTCTAACGTACACAAGCGCGAGGAGTTTCGCCATAAGTCAATGATTTCGTGCGCCTGCCTTGGCGTCATCTGCGGCTTCGGTCTCGACTCCTACAGACTTGCGATAGAAGGAATAATATTTAATTCATAATTCATAATTCATAATTCATAATTGGGAGGGAAGGAGAGAAAATTAAAAATTAAGAATTAAAAATTAAGAAAGCATCCCAATTATGAATTGTGAATTATGAATTAGAAAAGCGAATTGTGAATTATGAATTCTGAATTAGAAAACTACGTTCTGTCCCATATCGACCCTGAGGGCGACTATCTTTACAGACTGTGGCGTGCCACTAACGTTCACTTGCTGCGCGGACGCATGGCGAGCGGACACCTGCAGGGCAGGCTGCTGAAGATGCTGGTGAGAATGATACGTCCGAAGAATATCCTTGAGGTGGGAACGTTCAGCGGATACAGCGCTATATGCATGGCCGAAGGACTGGAAGAAGGCGGAATGGTGTATACATACGAGATAAACGACGAGCAGGAAGACTTCACGCGCCCGTGGATTGAAAACTCGCCCGTGGCCGACAAGATACGCTTTATCATTGGCGACGCCATAAAGGAGGCACCAAAACTGGGCATAGAGTTCGACATGGCTTTCATCGACGGCGACAAGCGCACATATATCGAGTCTTACGAAATGGCGCTGTCCGTGCTCCGTCCCGGCGGATTCATCCTTGCCGACAATACGCTGTGGGACGGCCATGTGCTCGAAGTGCCCAAGAGCAGCGACCGCCAGACTGCCGGCATCGAAAACTTCAACGACTTCGTGATGAACGACAGCCGCGTAGAGAAAGTCCTCTTGCCGTTGCGCGACGGACTGACGCTGATACGCAAGAATCCGTGACGGCGCTGTAATGTGTGGACGTAAGTACATGGATCTTCTGCAGTAACATGCCAAAGACTGTTTATATGTACAACAGATATATTATTTTTACGAGTCTGTTTCAAATGTAATTCAGAAACAGACTCGTACTAAATAAAAATGTTATTCTAAAGATTTAAGAAAAGCTAAAGCTGTTTCTATGCGGTCTTTTCCTTTTAAATCCAACAGAGTATTTCCGTCAAAACTGAAAATTCCGTCTTTGTCTTTATATTCATCAACTTCTTGTTTGTCACCATACCTAAGGATAAGATTTTTTGCACATTTATATGATTTGTCAACATGTATAATTTTCCATCCTTCTGAGCAACATTCCATTTCTATAGCCCACCTGTCTGATTTTTCGTTTGTGGTAATATACAACATTCCGTGGTTGCTGTATTCTATGCCAATCTCTAAATGAAGATTTGTATTATTATATAGCTTGTTTATGGTAAAAGTAAATGGACTGACGTTATATCCTGCAATTGGACGTGTACTGAATGTTTTTACAGCTAATGCATTAAAACAATCATCATCGAAATAAACAAAATAATGCTTAGGAGGATATCCCCAATTTACAGCATTCAAGAAATCATCATATTTACAGAGATAATATCCAAATTGGTTCTTATTTAATGCAAGTCGTGGTTCACCATTCATCCATGATGTAAAAGCGTCAACAGCATTATTGAAGCCACCATCCGATTTTGTCGCAGTAAATATATATGGCCAATGGTTATTATCGTCCGTCTTTTGGCCAAAAAAGTAATGACCCGTTTTGGTGCGTATTCCCATAAAACCATGTGATACTAATGCCCTTATGCGTTCATCATCACTCATTTTATAGAATGATACAAAACGCTTTATATATGATTTTGCATCATTTGACTCAGCCATAGACTTGTAAAGCAGGTTGAAACAGAAATACAAGTCTTCGCAATTTGATAATACCTTAATTATTTCAAATTGTGGTTTGCCATAATAAGTTCCTTTCTTGCGCTCGTCTTCAAGTGATTGTTTATCATTGGTGGCTAGAGCTTCAAACGGATTGTCAGAGGATGATAGGGACTTTATGATGTCATCGGCCTCTTTGTAATCAGAAAGACGTATATTTGGCTGGACAACCAATCCTTTTAATAGCCTTTGATGCTTATCACGTATCCATCCTAAAATGATTCTCAAATAATCAATCATTGATTCATCTGGATTGCTTATACATTCAGGATGGTACAAAAGATATTTTAATAATGCCCAAAACAGCACTTCCATGCTGACAGTCAAGCCCTCTTCTCCGCCTTTAAGGCATGATAATAAAAGGTTTGTTTCTTTATGGAAAATATTTAAGCGGTTGTCAGATATTGAAAATTTGTCTGTAAACAGTTTATCAAAGAAATTATCAAGTAAATTCTGACAATTATTATCGTCAGCCCACGCCTCTTTAAGCTTTACAAGAACGTCAAGTAAACGGAAAAATAGAATCACATTATCTTTCTGAGAAAGTACATTCGAAATAGATGTATCTATTTCTTTATCATAAAGCATACGCAAAGTTGATTCTTCCTGATTATTAGAATTTTCTCGTTGAGAGAAAAACATGAAACGGGTTGCGTATGTAAGAAAATTCATAAACGATTCGTCTATGCGTGGATAGTTTACCTTTCTACGGTCCTCTTCGCTTAATTTTTTCCATTCAGACAATGCTAAAGGCCAAAGTAGGTCACACCAGTCGTGTTCAATTGCATATTCAAAATATTCAGGTAACGTAGGTGATTCTATGCCTGGAATTGTATTATAAATATATTTTTCTTTAGGGAATTTTTCATTTAGAAGTGCAAAGAAACCGGCTTTCCAATTCTCGAATGGAGTTAATAATTTTCCACGTGCATTCATCTTGATATACAATTCATCGTCTAGTTCAAGTGCATGCATATCAAGACATTCAAAAGTATAAGGAGAAGAATTGAAAAATGTATTTGCCATCTTATCGATAGTATCCTTGTTGTACTGGTTTAGCATCTTATCCATTTTGTCAAGCATTTCAAGCATTGCTTTAATTGTTGGATCGGATAACCACCTTTCTGAAAACCAACCGGGTACTGTTGTAATATACTTTGATATGGATTCATAAGATTCCGGCAATCTGTATTTTAGCAGATGATTACAGAACTGTTCGGATGAAGGACGCGTTAAATAAGTGATTTTAGGTAATTCTTCACTATGTTTGTAACCGACACGATGGTTAAGAATCCAACCTAACAATGTTAATGTTGTAAGTCGTTGCTGTCCATCTATAGGTATGAAGTTGTTGACAGAATCATCTGTCTTTTCACTTGATCCATAAATAAAATCGAGTTCAAAAACTTCACCTTTGAGTAATGCCTCAAAAAGTTTATTAAGGAAAGCATCGCGCTTTTCTGCATTGCAGTCTGCTCCTTGTACATAATCCCGCTGTATTAACGGGATTGTAATTATTTGTTTTGAAAATTCAATATAATTCTCGCTCATTGCTAATCGTTCGTTACGAAATAATTGTATGTTTCTTCTATTGCTTTCATATAATTGTTGCGGTCTTCGCGTCTCCACAGTCTCATGTCACCAGGATTTTCTCTAGAGTAGTCTTTACGGAACACTTTACGGGTTGCTGGCAGTGCATAGGTGCCGTCAGTTTTATTGTTGCCATTATCAATAATTTTCCCGTAAGAAAATTTTATACATCTTGAATGGCGTTGCATTAGAATTTCGCGTTTTTTGTTTAAAAAGAAATTTTGTAATGCAGAGTTTGTGGGATTGTCAACCAAAGCCATGTTGCTTATGGAATGCAGTTCTTCTTCGCTAATTCCACTTAGGTCACCAAATAATCTGTCAATCGTGGTAGAAGCATCGTCCAAGACCTTTTGATTAGCTTCATCATTGAATTTTGTCTTGTCAGACACTATTGCTTCGATTGATTTTATTGCATTATTAACTTTTTGTTTAAGAATATACACATCTTTTGTCTCTTCTGTTTCTTCCTTTTCTTGTCGCTCCTGATAGTTTATTGCATTTTGCCAGTCATTGTTAGAAAGGTTATTTATATCTTCAGTTCTATTTTTAAACCAGTTGACAAATTCCTTATATGACATATCTTTTGTAATATTCTGAGGATGTATGTGTTCGAGTGATGTAATATTGTAATAGTCAAATAGATAAAAAGGAAAACGGCAACATTCCGTATCATCCTTCATCGCCGTCATGACATTAAGAGCCTCTAATATCTTTATTATTTCTTTTGGGTTGTCGTAATATTTAAGACTATTCAAATTCGTATTATTGAGCCTTAAACTATTTCCTATTACTTCTTTTAATTTAGCCGTAAAATCAGGACGATTTAAAGGCAGACCATCTTTATTGGTTGACAGCTTATATATGTAACTTACAAAATCACGGCGTGAACGTAGTCTGTTTTTGTCTTGTAAAATTCGTATAAGACCAATTAAATGATACCATCTTCGATCGTCATACCAGTTGGTTATCAAATTAAAAGTATCACAAATTCTTGACCAAACATTTTCTATGCTTTCATGGTTGTTGTTATCGTGTAGATACTTGTTTATAACATGATAATCAAAATAATCTCTTGAGTCTTTCGAGCTTTTCAATAATTTTTCATCTTTTCGCATGAATGGCACTTTTCCGTCAGAATTGCGTATTTCCAGGTTAAGCGTATCAGCTACGAAGTCTAATATCAGTTCCATTCTGGAACTTGAATCGTTGTTGTCGTCGGCTTTTGATAACATACTCCATAAATATGGATTTTGTAATGTATGCTCCATGTTATCCCATTCAACTGCACGTGTTGAAGACGTTGTTTGTTGAATGCTGTTCCCATTTTTATAATTGTCAGTCTGCAGCAACAAAGCTTTAACCAATTCTGAAGAAGTGAGCGGTATCTTCCCATAATTTAATCTCCGGAATGCCTGTAATGCAGTTGCATTGGTAATCTCGTACCAAATTATTCTCACATCATTATGCTTGTTCGCATTATTGCCCAATGGAGGAGACATGAGTATCTTGAGGAAGTCTTGCTCTTCAAAACGTCTGATTGATTTTTCATCAAACCAATTTTCTATAGTCTCATATGCCTTATGGATATAGAAGTTGTCTATATTTGTTTCAAATATTGTTTCTGAAGTTAAGAATTTATTCTTGTTTATGTATTCGTCCTGAATCTTTCTTGAAGGCATTGATAATGAAAAAATATTCATATTTTTCATTCTGCTTCCTTGAATAAGATATTGTAGAAGCAAATATATTGTTGTCAATCGTTGTTGCCCATCGATAACATAATATTCGTTTGAACTACCCTCTTTGGGGACAACAGTTATAGGCTGTAGACAATAGTAAATAGATTCTTTGTCATCACAGTGTATAGATTGGATGAATTCCTCAAAGTCATTCAATAAGTCTTCTACTTGTTCTTTATCCCACCGATAACCTCGTTGATATGGGGGGATGATGAATTTTAAGTTCATCAATTCATAAAAATGTTTAGGTGAAAGTGCCATATTAAGTTAATTTGTTTATGAAAATATAAGATTGTCAATTTAGTCATACAAATATAAACTATTTATTTGATATTGCAAAATGTTTGTGTCTTCATCATTTGATAGAAGTTAATTTATTAAGAAAATAAATTCTTAATTCATTTCCAAGTATTTTTACTATGTATCATTCATTCGAAAACTTTTTACATTATTATGTATAAAGTTTTCTGTGAAATAGAAATCAAATATATAACAGATGTTAAACCGTTGGCCTGTAATGCCTGTTTGCATTAACATCTGTTATCTTTATCGCCTGTATTTTCTCTTAAAAGAGCCGTTTTTCACGGCTAAATTGCTGTGTTTAATCATAAAAGTGAGCCACTTTGACATCGTAAACGGCCCACTTTTGTGTGGTAAACGGCAGAGTAATATTTTTTAACTCATTGCTTTTTTCTGTCTGAAAATGTGTAACTGTCAGTATATCAGCCGCTTGTCTTGATTTTGCGTTTTTAGCACTTTTTATGTCCCGAAGCCGTATTCGTGACGGACATCGCCACTCTGAGAGCGTCAAAATAAAAAAGTTTTCTGTTGTCGGCATTAATTTTTTTGATACAGAACCATGATGGCGAAAAATGTATGTCTTTCAATGCCGTACTGATAAATTTGTATAAAAAACTGGTCGAATAAGTATAAAAAATAATTAAAACTATATAAGCTTGTTGTTCTTTGGCAAATAATTATTATATTTGGCAGCACTTTTAAAAAAGCTCTTATTTATTAACTTAAATCATTAATTATTATGAAAAAATTTTTACTCGTAGCAGCAATGTTCGTTTCAGTGAGTATGTTTGCACAGTCACCTTTGAAAAAGATGACAAAAGTAGACGTTAATCCTTTGACAGAGAGGACTGTAACAAAGGCACAGACCACAAGAATTTCTACAGGTATGGCAAAGGCAAAAGCCAATGCAGCTGAAAAGAATGCGCCAAACTATTATCTTGATTATGTTGATTGTGCCTATAATATAGGATTTTCAACAAGATTCCATGTGGCTGCCGATGTTGAGTTTGGAAATGACGGCAAGGTTACTTTCTCCAATATGTTATACGCCAGCATTTTTCCTGATGCAAAGATAACAGGAACACTCAATGCTGCCGGCACAGAGATAACTATTGACAACTGCCAGAAAATAGGCTCAATTCAGGGTTCTGAAGTCTTCTTGTGCAGAGCACATGTTGATCAGTCTGGCAATGTTACTTTTGATAAGGAGAATCCGTTAGTGCTCACTTATGATAAAGCAACAGGACAGATTTATGCTAAGGATTATCAGGACAGCTATCTGGCAATTACTGACGACACTTATAATGGATACTATACAATCGCTGGTAGCTTAAATTATATTCCTGCAGAGTATTTCCCGGCACCTACTACTCACAATTATTCATATACAGATTATGACGGAAAGAATCATGAAGGCACTGTATCTATGATTAACCTTAACTTGGGTGATCAGGAAGTATGCTATGTAAACGGTCTTTTCACAGAAAAGATGGAAGATAATCAGGGTAACATTCTCGCTGACTATTCTACAGCATGGACTTGTGCTGTTTACACCGAGTCTGCACTCACATTCCCTCTGTTCCAGACACTTGCAGACGACATAATATTGGCTAAATTGTCTGGCAATCAGCTTTATGATGGCAATATCGACTTTACATATGACGCTGCAAGCGATTCATATGTTCAGGACAGCAATTATGATCTGATTGACGCTTTTGCTTCTCAGCAGGGTATTGGTTTCTCAACTAGCCACAAGAACAGCAAGATTGCAAAGGCTGGTACAGCAGGCGTTGAAAACGTTGTTAATGACGGTGTGAACAAGGACGTTGTTTCTACAGAATATTTCGACCTCTCTGGCCGCCGCATAAGCAACATCCAGAAGGGTGCAGGCATCATGGTTATGAAGTATGCTGACGGAACAAGCAAGGCTGTTAAGGTTGTAAAATAATAAGACGACTCTTGCATTATTGTCGTTTAGGATGACGGCTTATTCCTGAATGACTGATTAAAATAATTTGAGTGCCATATCAATACTTTCGGATGAAAGTTTGATATGGCACTTTTTTGTATTCTCACTGTTTGGCGTCATTAATGGGATAAAAAAATACCTCTGCAAAGGTTCTGCCGGCAGTATTGCCTTAACTTTTGCAGAGGTATTGATGTTTTGGGCGTGCAGTGCAGACCATCTTTGTCTGATTACTGCTTGGCCATAACAGTATATTAGGAATTAATTTCAGAAGTCGAGCTCCTTGCCGCGGTAGAAGTCGATGAGGCTTGTGTCGTAGACATATTCGTATTTGGCTATCACAAGGTCGCTTTCGGCCTTCAGCCAGTTGTTCTTTGCCTCGTTAAACTCTGTGATGTTGGCCTTGCCGTATTCATATTTTGCCGACATGAGGTCGAAGGCTGCCTTGTTGCTGCGGCTGGCCTCCATGCTGCTTTCGTATTTGGCGCGTGCGGCAATGGTGTTATAGTAGGCCTGCTGTATCTCCTTATACAGGTTTTTCCTTACGTTGTCGAGCTGAAGCTGCTGAGTTTCGCGTTCAAGCTTGGCCGAGCGTATGCTGTTGCGCGTGGCGAAGCGGTTGAATATCGGCACGTTGAGGCTCAGACCTATATATTGGCTGAAGTTGTTGCGCATCTGTCTGCCGAAGCTTTCGGCTTTGAATCCGCTTGTCTTGTAATAGTTTGAACCTATGCCGGCGTTAAGCGACAGCGTGGGCAGCAGGGCGCTCTGGGCTATCTTGATGTTCATCTCGGTGCTTTTCAGCCGGTAGAGCTCTGCCTTTATTTCGGGCTTGAAGGTGATGGCCTCCTGATAAATCTCGTCGGGAGACGGGGGAACTGCCCCGGCCGACGGATCAATGCCGCCGGCATCGGGACGAATTATGGCGAAACCCTCGGGCGAGGGCAGTTCCAGCAGTTGTGTCAGGGCGAGCAGTGCCAGCCGGTAGTCGTTGTCGGCCTGTGTGTATGTCAGTCGGCTTTGGGCCAGCGTGGCTTCCTGTTGTGCCACGTCAACGCCGCTTGCCTTGCCGTTGCGGTACATCTCCTTGAGCCTTGCTACCTGCATTGAGTCTATTGAAATCTGGCGCTGTGCCACGTCGCGCATCTCCAGGTCATAGAGAATCTGCACGTATGCCTGTGCCACCTGCACGCTGATGTCGTTGCGCGCCTTTTCCATGTCGGCCGTGGCTGCTTCAAGGTTGAGCTTGTTGAGCTCTATGGTGCGCGGAATCTTCAGTCCGCTGAACAGTGGCACGCTTGTGCCCAGCGAGAAAGACGTGCTGCTGGTGTTGGTGTCAGAGTAGGTGTTCTCTGATGTCAGACCGCGTCCGAACGACCAGTTTTGTGACGCCGAGCCGTTGAGGTCGGGCAGACGGCTGTTCTTTGCCGTGTTGAGGTCTATTTCGCGTTGCTGCTTGGTAACGTCCTGCTGCTTCACGGTGATGTTGTGCTCAAGGGCATAGCTGATGCACTGGCGCAGCGACCATCCCTGTGCAGCCTGCTCAGTCTGCGCTCCGGCGGCGGTTGCTGCCATGAGAGCTATTGAGGTTATTATGGTTTTCATGTCAAATGAGCTTTTTGGTTAGTTTTATTCGTCTGCACCGTCATCGGTAACCTTCTTAGGTCCGCGAACACGGTCTTTGGCCGACAGGCCGCTCTTTATCTGTATGTTCACGCCGTCGCTCAGTCCGGTGGTAACCTTCCTGCGCTCGTAGGTCTTGTCCTCGCCGCTGCCCTTTACGATATAGACAAAGGTGTCTGAACCGCTGAACTCTATGGCGCTTTCGGGCACTGTCAGCACGTTCTTCGCACTTGCCAGCACTATCTCGGCGTTGGCGCTGTAGCCTGAACGTATCTTGTTGCCTTCAGGCACGCTTACGGCGGCCTTTATCTCAAACTGGTTGGCGCCGTTGTTCTCTGTTGCCTTCGGCGAAATGTATTCGAGCTGTGCGTTGAACTTCAGGTTCTGCAGTGCGCCAATGGTAATCTTCATTTCCATGCCGGTTACGAGCTGTCCCACTTCGGTCTCGTCGATGTTGCCCTTAAATATAAGGTCGCCCATGTCGGCAACCGATGCAATGGTGGTTCCGTCGTTGAATGTGTTGCTCAGGATTACCGAGTTACCCACCTTTACAGGAATGTCGAGTATAAGTCCGCTGATGGTTGAGCGTATGAGAGTGCTGCTTGCGCTGGCATTGCTGCGCGACACACCGTCGCGTACCACCTCGAGGGCGTCAATGGCAGCTGCCTTTTCCTCTTTAGCCTGATTGAGCGTCTGGCGCACTTTGTCGTATTCGTCGGCGCTCACGAGCTGCTTGTCGTAGAGTCCCTTCTCGCGCTGGAAGTCTATTTCAGCCTGCTTAAGGTTGATGTCGGCAAGGCGTACGCGGCTTTCGGCAGAGCTTAGCTGGCTCATGTCGGGAATGACCTTCACCTTGGCTATCACCTCACCGGCCTTGACCATGTCGCCGGCCTCCTTGTAAATCTCGGTGATGATACCGCTTATCTGCGGCTTCACCTCCACCTCGTCGCGTGGCTCTATCGTGCCAGTTATGACCGTGGTCTTGTAGATGTCAGTAAACTTTGGAGTAAACTCTCCATAAGTCAGCGGCTTGGGCTGCGACTTTTGGTAAAGGAACACGAATGTTCCGATGAATATCAGAACGATAAGTGCTGCGACAATGAACTTAAAATACTTCTTCATGTTCAGTATGGTTTTAAATTATTTGTTTCTTTTTTATCAGTGATTTATCTTTTTGCGATACGGGCTGTTGCCATCATGGCCGTGTGTGCTTATTCGTCTCTCATGGCGTCCACCGGCTTTATGCTCATTGCCCTTGCTGCCGGAGCCAGGCCGGCCAGTACGCCGAGAATGCTGAGCAGGACGATGGCGCCAATGGCAGTCCAGAATTTCACCTGGAAGTGGGCTGTCACGATGCCGTCGGACGTGTTGCCGAGTTCAAGCATCTCGAGTATTATCACGGAGAACAGTATGCCGCTCATGCCCGCCACGGCCGTAAGTATGACGCTCTCGGTTATTATCTGTCCGAGAATGTTGCGAGGCGTGGCTCCTATGGCTCGCCGTATGCCTATCTCTGTTGTGCGCTCGCGCACCGTAACCATCATGATGTTGCTCACGCCGATGGCTCCTGCGAGCAGTGTGCCTATGCCGACGAGCAGGATGAGGAAGTTTACGCCGTTGAAAAGATTGTCGAGCATGCCGAAGAGCACCTCGGTGTTGAACACCATGATGCCTTTTTCGTCGGCAGGGTCAATCTGGTGGGCGTGTGCCACCACGCTTCTCATCTTGTCGGATATGCTGTTCATGGTTATACCCGGCTTTGCCGTTACGCATATCATGTGGACGCTGTCGCCGAGGTTGTATGCCTTCTGCATCAGTGTCAGCGGCACCACTACCGACTCCTCTGTGCGTCCGTTGATGTTCATATTGCCCGAACTGTAGTCGACGCCTACCACGTCATAGTAGATCTTGTCTACGCATATCATCTTTCCGCACGGATCGCCGCCGCCCGGAAACAGGTCTTTATAAACCTTCTTGCCTATAACGCACACCTTGCGGTTCTGCTTTATGTCCATGTCGTTTAGGTAGCGGCCGTAGTACATCTTGGGCGCTTCCACCTCCTGATAGTTCGGCAGCAGGCCTTTCATTGAGCACGACGACTTCTTGTCGCTGAAGGTGGCGCTGCCTCCCCAATGGGACAGCACCGGCGAGACAACTTCGAGTTCGGGCACCTGCTGCTTGAGGCGCTCCACATCTTTGTAAACCATGCTCCACTGGCGCCCTTTGCGGAATCCGGCATAAGGCTTGGTGGTGGGCTGTGCCCATATTATCGCCGAGTTGGTGGCAAAGCCTTCAAAGTTTTTCTGCAGCAACTCTTTCAGTCCTTGTCCTCCTCCGAGAAGCGACACAAGCATGAACACGCCCCAGAACACGCCGAATCCGGTAAGGAAGCTGCGGCTCTTGTTTCTCGTAAGCGTGTCGAGAATCTCGCGGTAACGGTCTATGTCAAATCTCATCGCTTTCTAATTAAGAATTATGAATTAAGAATTAAGAAAACATGCTTTTGCGGCTTTCGTTCATCCACAATTATGAATTGTGAATTATTAATTATGAATTATGAATTGTGAATTATGAATTAAAAAACTTATTCCGCTCTCAGTGCTTCGATAGGTCTTATCTTGGCAGCCTTGCGTGCAGGAATCAGTCCGGCAAGCGTTCCGGCAACGATCATCACTACCGTAGCCGATATGCATGTGCCGATGCCGACAGTGGGATTGTAGAACATCGTGGCCTCAAACAGTCCGCTGTCTACCTTCATCCGGCCTATCGTAGCGTCCATATATGCGTTGGCAGCCACGCCCAGCACCATGCCAATGTAGCCGAAGAAGGTGGTGATGATGATGCTCTCGGTGATGATCAGGCGCAATATCGACAGCGGCTTGGCTCCGATGGCCTTGCGTATGCCGAACTCGCGGGTGCGCTCCTTGACGGTTATCAGCATGATGTTGCTCACGCCTACGATGCCGCTGAGCAGCGTGAACAGACCTATTATCCACAGGGCGGTCTGTATTATGCCAATGCCCTTGTTCATCTGCATGTTCTGTGTGAAGCGGTTCCATATCCACACGGCACCTTCGTCGTCGGGAGCGGCGCGGTGGTTGCCGTTGATGCGTGCCCTGTATTGTGTCTCAAACTCCTCGTTGTCCTTCTCTGTCTCAAGACCGTGGAAGGAGAAAACGATGTTGCCAACCTCGTCGCCTTTGTTGTATATGGTGCGGAATGTGGTGAATGGGATGAACGCTCCTCTGTTCATGCCGCTCTTGTCGGCTTCGTAGATGCCCACTACGCGGAAAGCCATGTCGCCGACGTTGACATACTGGCCAACGAGATTGCTCACGTCGCCGGGCAAAAGTTCCTTTGCGTCGTCTTCACTCAGCACGAGCGACTTGCGCGACTGCTCTATGTCGATCTGGTTGATAAACCTGCCGTAGAGCATCTCCTTCTTGTTTATCTTCACCTCGTTGGGATAAACGCCCGACAGAGTGACGCTCACGTAGTTGGCGTCCTTTGTAAGCGTTATGCCGCTTTGCTGCAGTTCGGCTCCGGTGTCCTCCACATATTGTTTGTAGCTTTGGTCGGTCAGGGCCTTGTCTTTGTCGTTGAGGGTTATGCGCCGGCCTTCTTTCAGACCGTCATAAGCCTTCGACGTATATCCCGCGCCCACCATCATCGAGTTGTCGAGAAACCTGTCGCTCTGTATTTTCTGGGCGTTGATGAGTCCGTTTCCGGCTCCGAGCAGGAAGATAATCATGAAGATGCCCCACGCCACGGCAAAGCCTGTCAGCGCGGTGCGCAGCTTGTTGCGCCTTACGGTGCTCCATATCTCAGCTAAAACGTCTCTCATGTTATTGTCGTTGAATGTTTTTCATTAATTGTTCAGGCAGCCTTCAGACCGCCATTTCAAGCGCATGGCGCCGTGTTACTTCATCATTCCGTCGATGCCGAACGGCGAAGCGTGATGGTCGAAGTTTGTCTCTATGTTGCCTATCAGACCGTCCTTTATATGCACAATCTTGTTGGTCTCGTTGGCAACGCCGCTCTCGTGAGTAACCACAACAATGGTCATGCCGTCGTCCTCGTTGAGCTTCTTCAGCAGTTTCATCACCTCCACGCTGGTCTTTGAGTCAAGTGCACCGGTAGGTTCGTCGGCAAGAATAATCTGCGGCTTGGTTATCAGAGCCCTTGCTATGGCCACGCGCTGCTTCTGTCCGCCCGACATCTCGTTGGGATAGTGGTTTGCCCACTGCTCCAGTCCGAGCCTTTCGAGATACTCCATCGCCATGCGGTGGCGCTGCTTGCGGCCGACGCCCTGATAAAACAGCGGCAGCTCAACGTTCTCAACGGCAGTCTTGAAGGCAATGAGGTTGAACGACTGGAAGATGAAGCCTATCATGCGGTTGCGGTATTCGGCGGCGCGCGTCTCCGACAGATCCTTTATCAGCGTGCCTGCCAGGGTGTATTCGCCCGAGTCGTAGTTGTCGAGAATGCCCAGAATGTTGAGCAGCGTGGACTTGCCCGAGCCCGACGCCCCCATGATAGACACAAACTCGCCCTGCTCTATGTCGAGGTTGATGCCCTTGAGCACGTGCAGCGGCTGTCCGTTATTGTAGGTCTTGTTGATGTCCTTCAGATGTATCATTGTATTTTCCTTTTATATCATTAGACGTAATAACCTGGTTTCAGGTTGCATCATGAGCAATGTTTTTTTTCATGCGATGCCCCGGCAAACGTGTGCAGGTGTCGGCGATACCGTCAATTGTGGTTTTTCGATGGTTAGAGAGAGTGGCGGTATGCCCGTTCCCGGCGGCCAGTGCGCCTGCCGCTAGCCGTGGCACGCATGATGTTTGTCAGCCTCTTTTGTTCCAGGCTTCGCTTATGTCGGCTATTGTTATGCCGAGCATCTCCATGTTGCGGAACAGTTCGGGCAGCTTTTCTTCCATAAACTGTTCGCGCCTTTCCCGCAGAATCATGTCCTTGGCTCCCTTCGTTACAAAGTAGCCCAGTCCTCGCCTGTTGTATATTATGCCGGCGGATGCCAGAAGATCATACGACTTTACGGCGGTGTTAGTGTTCACCTCGAGCAGCACGGCATATTCGCGTACGCTCGGAATGCGCTCGTCGTCGTTATACTTACCGGTCAGAATCTCGTCGCAAAGGCGGTCTGCTATCTGTACGTATATGGCTTTGTCGTTGTTGAACTTCATAAATTAATCAGTTTGTTGTTTATCACCTGCATGCGGCTGTATAGCCTGTAGGCCATAACCCAGTTGAATATGCCCAATAGGGCGAATGCCGTCATTGCTGTATATGCCGCGGTTTCTGCCGTCATTGTAATATCTGCTGGTGCCGTACCGCTGCCGGATTTGGATACAATCCATACCAGTGCAACGATGAGTATGACGTGTATGGCTGAGACGATGACGCTATTGTAGCGGTTTAGCAATATGCTTCCGAGAACATAGAGCGACTGTGCCCAAAGCAGCCATGCCGCACATGCCGCATAGACGGCTGCCGACTTGACGCCAAGGATGTACATGTCGCCGGCCACGCGGCTTATGTTGAAAAACACAGGGATGCCCCATTGTATCCAGTCGAGTCCCAATGCGGCGAACAGCGCCACGCGTATCACGTCGGCAAGGCAGAACATAAGGGCCATGCCTATAAGCTGTATGGCGAGCCATGCCATGTGAGAGAGAAACTTCTCAAGGGCTGTTGCCGGCAGCATCTTTACCGTTATGCGCTGCTGCTTGGTCTTGATGTTCTGGCAAAACCATGTTCCGCTGATGATAACCCAGAAGAAGTAGGCCATGCCGCAGCTTCTTATCGCCCTTATCAGTGTCAGCTGCTGCATGTCGGCCGGAATGCCTTTGTAGCTTGCAGTGACGGTGTTCATCAGAAGAATAAACAGATATACTGCGAGAGCGAGGAACAATACTCTTATCATTGTATTGCGTGAGTATCGCTCAATCCATCTGAATGTGATGCCGAAACGGCTATAGTTGAAATTGCTCATAGATTGATCCATTTATTGTTGATAACTTGCGAGCGCTTGAACAGCCTGTAGGTCAGCCACCAGTTTAGCAGACCGACCATTATGGCGACGGCCGTATAAACATAAGCAATGGTGTTCACGAGATTCTGGCTCTTCTCGATTGACAGAAAGATGCTTTCCTTAGGGATATAGGATATTATTATCAGCGACAGTATGCCGAGCGCGAAGTGAGCGCATGAGGTAAGTATAAACTGGCGGCGACGGAAGAAGGCTCCGCCCAGAACGTAGAACGAGTGAGCCCAGAACACCCATGCATTGACGGCCAGAACGCCTGCAATAAAGTTCAGCCCCCAGGCAGTCATGCGCATTGAGTGTGTGTCTGCCGGGCCAAACCACATGTTGAGTACGTCGGGTATGGTGCTGTAGGTTCCGTGAGAGCCTGATATGAAGCAAATCAGCATGCGGCAGAAGTCGGCCAGACAGAACGCTACGACGCCGATAAGCATCCATACCACCGTGATGTAGAGTGCGCGGACGATAAACTTCTCGAGGTCGGATGCCGGCAGCATCTTGAACGTTATGCGCTGCTCCTTGGTCTTCATGTTGTTCATAATCCAGCATCCGCTGATCATTGTGTACACCCCGAAGAAGAACGTGCATACCAAGGTGGCGTTTTCTATGCTTGCGTCTGCCACGATGTCGGGCTCGCCTTGTGTGCTTATAACCGACATTATGAACGGCACCATGTATAGGAAAAACATGCATCCGGCTATGGTTGCTATCTCTTTCTTGGTGGCCTGGGCCGACCATTTGAGTGTCTGTATGAATCGTTTTGTATTAAAGTTGCTCATCTTGAATCGTTTTTAATCTTATGTTCTATGTGTGTCTTGTGCTGCATCGGCAGTTATTCGCGCGGCAGCAGCTTCTTTGTTACGGCGTTGAAGAGCAGTTCGAGATTGAGCTGAGTTTCGTCTTCGTCCTCGCGTCTGCGTGTTATCACGGCGTTGCCCTGCAGCGACGGCTCGGCGTATATAACGTCGTCGGCTGGCTCGCCCATTGAGCGGAACTCAAAGCTGTACTTGCTGCAGATGTCGGCCACCGACTCGTTGAGCAGCAGCTCAGAGTGGTCGAGTATCATGATGTGGTCGAGCAGCGACTCAACGTCGTGCACCTGATGGGTTGATATTATCATGGTGCGGTCGTCGCTCATGTTGTTTGCCACCACCTTGCGGAACTGGCTCTTCGACGGAATGTCTAATCCGTTGGTAGGCTCGTCCATAAGCAGCAACTTGGTGTTGGCTGCCAGGGCGAAGCTCATGTACACCTTCTTCTTCTGTCCCATAGACAGCTCCTTGAGGTTGATGTCGGGCGTAAGCTCAAAGTCGCTCAGACAGCTGTTGAGCACCTCGCGGCTGAAGCGCGGATAGAACGGCTCGTTCATCTTGACATAGGCGTCGAGGCTCATCGGCATCAGCTCAAACTCCTCGGGCACGAGGAATATCTCGCTCAGCACGGCAGGGTCGTGGCGGTCGGTCTCGATGCCGTCTATGGTTATCGTGCCTTGCTCCTTGCGCAGCAGTCCGCTGATGAGGTAGAGCAGGGTAGACTTGCCCATGCCGTTCTTGCCGAGCAGTCCGTAGATGTTGTTCTCGCTGAGAGACAGGCTGAAGTTGTTGAACACATACTGCTTTGCGCCTGCATATCTGTATTTAAGGTTGCTTATTTCTATCATATCGTTTCTTTTTATTTTAAGGGGTGTTTGTTGTTAATGGGAGAGATGGAAGTAATGGGAAGGATGGGGCAGTGGTGGGTGATTACCGCTGCCGCTGCGCACTCCTCTTACAGCAGTTCTGCCAGCAGATAGCCGTCGGTCTGTGTCATCACCAGCATGTTGTCCACGGCGAGCATCTTGCCTTCGGCGTCGCTCCATTCATAGCTTGTAACGGCCATCACATTACTCATTTCATGGCGGTATTCGGTGCGGCTGTCAGGGCGGTTGAAGCTCTTGCTGCGGCTGTTCCATGTGCATCTTTCAACGGCATATCCGTCGGCTGTATAGCTGAAGTCGAGGCGGAAGGCCGGCACATACTTGCCCGTCAGGCTGTTGTATCGGCTTGCCGTCTTGGCCGTCAGCCGTCCTGCGGCGTCGTAAGTGTAGCTGTATTTCAGTTTTCCGCTGAGGCTTTTGCCGCTCTTGTTCATTACATACATTGTGCTGACCTGTCCGTTCTCAATGTCGGCGTTATATGCATATTGCGAGTTTGCGCTTCCGGCGGCGTTAAGATACATCGCCATGATTGTTGCTGTTGTGATAATAGTACTCATAATTGTTAATGTCTTTAATTGTCAATAATTGTTTGTCTGTTAATGTCTTATAGTGTACTAGTTTATTAGTACACTGCAAATGTAGACTAATAAAATATAACTTCCAAGCATTTGGACAAGAAAATGCAATTAAAGTGCAATTTTTAACGTCTGTTTACGATTTGCGGCTGAATGTTGCGGGAATATAAACAGAATTTAAGAAAAATATCGCTTATGAAGCCGCAATAGCCATGCTGAGGCATGCCGGCTGGTAGTGCGATATGCAATATAATAAGGTGTATTAGGTGTACTATGTCCCTGTGCCGGGTGTACTACGTGTATGACATACCCATGCCGCGGCACGCTGTCAGACGGCAGAATATCGGGCGTTTTCTAAAAGGTGTCCTTTCGCGTTGCAAAAGGGCATCTTTTAGCCTGCAAAAGACGGCCTTTTAGAGCCTAAAACATGGCCTTTTGCAATGCGTTGAATATCAGACGGTTATGAAAGACGATGGAAACCATGCTCTGAAAGACCTTTCCGGCGATGCCGGATGCGCCGCGGTGTCTGAGGCGTAACATAGTCGTGATGCGCACGTTTAGGGCAAAAAAGGCCGGATAATTTGGTTTTGCACCCAAAAAAACGTAACTTTGCAGGATGAAAAGGCGGTGAGCCGGGCACGACGGCAAACAAGGCATGAAGGCCGGCGCGCCGCCCGGCATAATTTAAAACAATAAAAACAATACAAATATGGACACACTGAAAAAAGCATTTGCATCAAAGCTGCTGAAGATAAAGGCTATAAAGCTTCAGCCAAACAATCCGTTCACATGGGCTTCGGGATGGAAGTCGCCCTTCTATTGCGATAACCGCAAGGCCCTGTCGTATCCTGACCTGCGCAGCTATGTGAAGCTCGAGCTTGTGCATGCAGTGCTTGAGCATTTCCCGCAGGCTGATGCCGTTGCCGGCGTTGCCACAGGAGCCATAGCTCAGGGAGCGCTCGTGGCCGATGCTCTCGGCCTGCCGTTCGTTTATGTCCGCAGCAAGGCTAAAGACCACGGCATGGGCAACCTCATTGAGGGTGAGCTGCCCGAAGGCGCAAAGGTGGTTGTCGTTGAAGACCTTATATCTACAGGCGGAAGCAGCCTTAAGGCTGTTGAGGCTCTGCGCCAGGCAGGCGTTGAGGTGGTAGGTATGGTTGCATCTTACACCTACGGATTCCCCGTTGCACAGAAGGCGTTCGAGGATGCCGGCGTAGAGCTGGTAACTCTTACCGACTATGAGCACGTAGTGGCTGAGGCTGTTGAGACAGGATATATCTCTGAGGCCGACGTAGAGCTGCTGCATGAGTGGCGCAAGGATCCTGCTAACTGGAAGAAATAACACTAACAGCACATACGCCGCAGACAGCGGCGGTGTGGATAACACAAATAGAGACATGAGCAGCAAGTATGAGAGCGGAGTGAAGCAGATACCATATCCGCAGCAGAATGTTTATGAGCGGCTTAGCAATCTCGAGAACATCGAGAAGGTGAAAGACCGCATACCGGCCGACAAGATCAACGACCTGACGTTCAGTCGCGACAGCGTGTCGGTGAGCGTGCCGCCCGTGGGCAGCATAACGCTCAACATCATCGAGCGCGAAGAGCCCAAGTGCATAAAGTTCGAGACGGCCAACTCGCCCGTGCCTTTCACCATGTGGATACAGCTCTTGCCCGTAACCGACACCACAAGCAAGATGAAGGTTACGGTTAAGGCCGACATACCCATGTTCCTGAAGCCCATGATAGGCAGCAAGCTGCAGGACGGCGTTGACAAGATTGCCGACGCGCTGGCAGCCATTCCTTACGAGTAGGCCACGGAGTTTAGGGCTTATACCTTATATAATAAATGCAGCCCCATTACGGCCGGGCGCGCAGACGCCGGCCGCAGTGGGGCATTATGATAAAATTAGTATTGCGATGTCAAATAAACTTTGGGAGAAAAATTACGGAATTAACGAAGAGATAGAGCGGTTCACCGTAGGGCGCGACCGCGAGATGGACATGTATCTGGCCAAGTATGACGTGCTGGGCTCAATGGCACACATCACCATGCTCGAGTCGATCGGACTGCTTGGCAGCGACGAGCTTAAGGCACTTCTGGCCGAACTGAAGAACATCTATGCCGTGTGCGAGCGCGGCGAGTTTGTCATTGAGGACGGCGTAGAGGATGTTCATTCGCAGGTGGAGCTCATGCTTACGCGCAAGCTTGGCGACATGGGCAAGAAGATTCACAGCGGACGCTCGCGCAACGACCAGGTGCTGGTAGACCTTAAACTCTTCATCCGTCATGAAATCAGAGACATCGCAATGCTCGTCAAGGTGCTTTTCGATGAGCTGATAGAAAAGAGCAATCAGTTTAAAGACGTGCTCATGCCCGGCTACACCCATCTTCAGGTGGCCATGCCCAGCTCGTTCGGCCTTTGGTTCGGAGCCTATGCCGAGAGCCTTGCCGACGACATGCTCTTCCTTCAGGCTGCATGGCGCATGACCAACCGCAATCCGCTGGGCAGCGCTGCCGGCTACGGCTCGTCGTTCCCGCTCAACCGCACCATGACAACCGAACTGCTGGGCTTCGACACGATGAACTATAACGTGGTGTACGCTCAGATGGGACGCGGCAAGACAGAGCGCAACGTGGCATTTGCCATGGCATCGATAGCCGGCACGGTGGCCAAGATGGCATTCGATGCCTGCATGTTCAACAGCCAGAACTTCTCGTTCGTCAAGCTCCCGAAGGAGTGTACCACAGGCAGCAGCATCATGCCCCACAAGAAGAATCCCGACGTGTTTGAGCTGATACGCGCCAAATGCAACAAGCTGCAGGCGCTGCCGCAGCAGATTGTGCTGATAATGAACAACCTGCCGTGTGGCTATTTCCGCGACCTGCAGATTATCAAGGAGTCGTTCCTTCCTGCTTTCGACGAGCTTAAGGACTGCCTGCAGATGGCTGCCTACATCATCAACAAGATGGAGGTAAACCGCAACATCCTCGACAACAAGATGTACGACCTCATGTTCTCCGTTGAGGAAGTAAACCGCCTTGCGGCTGCCGGCATGCCCTTCAGAGACGCCTACAAGAAAGTTGGGCTCGACATCGAAGCAGGTCAGTTCGTGCCCGACAAGAACATACACCACACTCACGAAGGTTCTATCGGAAACCTCTGCAACGACAAGATACAGGCTCTCATGGAGCAGTGTCTCGACGGTTTCCACTTCGAGAAAATGGAAAATGCTGAGAAAAACTTATTGAAATGAAAAAGTACACCTATTATATAATAGTCCTTCTGGCACTCTTCGTGTCGTGCGACGATGCCGAGTTTGAGTTCAGCAGCGACTCTTGCTACTTCATATTCGACAACAGCGCCAACCGCAGTCCTATGCTCGGCACGGCCATGAATTCGCTTTCGCCAGGCGTGTTCTGCCATGCGGCAGTTAGCGGAAGATATTTCGTGTTCAACACAAACACCGCTCCCGGGCAGACCGAGCGCGTGGCATTCAATGCCGTCGACGAGCAGCGCACGCTAATCCTCGGGGCATATAACGAGAGTGGAATTATCGTGGGCTACGGCAACCTAAACTCGCCGGCCATCTTCTATGCCTACGACAATCAGTGCCCAAACTGCTACAAGGAGAGTAACCTGCCGCGCTACGGACTTACGATGGACACAACCGGCAAGGCGACATGCAAGAGCTGCAAGCGCGTGTACGACATGAACAACGGCGGAATCATATCCAGCGGCGATCCCGGAGACAAACTTATACGCTACAGATGCAGTACAACGGGCCCGACAGGCGTGCTTTCGGTCATTAATGGGCAGTGAGAGTATTAAAATGTGTAAATTAGTTTGCTCTTTCGAGAAATAAACTTATCTTTGCACTGCTCTAATGCGGAAATAGCTCAGTTGGTAGAGCACGACCTTGCCAAGGTCGGGGTCGCGGGTCCGAGTCCCGTTTTCCGCTCTAGTGGAGCCGCAATGGTGGAATTGGTAGACACGAGGGACTTAAAATCCCTTGGCCAGTAATGGCTGTGCGGGTTCGAGTCCCGCTCGCGGCACTTATATCTAAAACCTTTCATTATGAAAAAAAATCTTATCTTATTCTTATCGGCAGCATCAGTGATTGCACTGTCTTCTTGCTCTTCTAAGCTTGGAGAGTTGTCTGCTGACAATTTCAATGTTACACCTAATCCGCTCGAGTCTAGAGGTGGACAGGTGGCTGTAACAATCAATGGTACATTCCCCGAGAAGTACATGAAGAAAAAGGCTATGGTTACAGTTATCCCCGAACTGCGTTATGGCAACGGACAGGCTGCACAGGGTCAGGCTGCTAAGTTCCAGGGCGAAAAGGTTGAGGGCAACGACCAGACAATTGCTTACAAGGCTGGAGGTAACTATACAATGAAGTCTAACTTCAAGTATGTTCCCGAAATGCAGAAGAGCGACCTTTATATGACTTTCGATGCTTATGTTGGCAAAAAGAAGAAGAAGGTAGAGATTCCTGCTGTTAAGGTTGCTGAAGGTGTTATCGCTACATCTGAACTTTATAAGAATACTCTCGCCGGAAGCGGCGCTTGCATCGCTCCCGACACATTCCAGCGTGTTAGAGATCAGAGACAGGCTGCTCAGATTAAGTTCCTCATCAACCAGGCTAACCTGCGCAAGAGCGAGCTGAAGAACAACTCTGTTAAGGAGTTTGTTGAGCTGCTTAAGAAGATCAACGCTGATAAGGAAGGTCTGAACATCAAGAACGTAGAGGTTTTGGCTTACGCTTCTCCTGATGGTGGATTCGACTTCAACGACAAATTGGCTAGCAAACGTCAGGATGTTTCTGTAGACTACGCTAAGAAACAGCTTAAGAGCGCTAAGGTTCAGTCTGACGTTACTGGTAAATATACTGCACAGGACTGGGAAGGCTTCCAGCAGCTTGTTCAGGCTTCTGACATCCAGGACAAGGACGTAATCCTCCGAGTTCTCTCTATGTATCAGGATCCTGAAGAGCGTGAGCAGCAGATCCGCAACATGTCTGCAGGTTTCCGTGAGCTCGCTGACGGTATTCTTCCTGAACTCCGTCGTTCTCGCCTGATCATCAACTATGAGACAATCGGCCGCAGCGACGAGCAGATTAAGGAGCAGTATAAGGCTGACGCTACAAAGCTTAGCGTTGACGAACTTCTTTACTCAGCTACTCTTGAGGACAACGTAGACGCTCAGGAGGCTATCTACAAGAAGACTATCGAGGTTTATCCTAACGATTACCGTGCTTACAACAACGTTGCTGCTATCGAGTTCGCTAAGGGCAACGACGCTGAAGCTAAGAACTATCTGGCTAAGGCTCAGTCAATCAACGGCAATGCTGCTGAGACTAACGCTAACCTTGGCTTGATGGCACTGAAGAACGGCAACGTAAGCGAGGCTGAAAACTATATCGCTAAGGCTAACGGAGCTGGTGACTACAACAAGGTTCTCGGTACTCTGAACCTCGCTAAGGGTGACTATGCTACAGCTGAGCAGAACCTCAACGGTATCAACTGCAACACAACTGCTTTGGCTCAGATTCTTAACAAGAACTATGCCGGTGCAGCTAACACTCTGAACAGCATCAAGAACAAGGACGCTATGACAGACTATCTGCAGGCTATTCTGAATGCTCGTCAGGGCAACGACAGCGCAGCTTCTTCTTATCTGAAGAGCGCTCTGCAGAAAGATCCTTCACTTGCAACATACGCAAACAACGATCTTGAGCTGGCTAAAATAAGCAAGTAAACATCGCTGACGCATGAAGCGATTGATATATCTTACGCTCACCTTGGTTTTGGTTGCCTGCGGAACACGCAGAGGCTATTTCAACTTGGATGGCCGATTACTCAACCTTAACCAAGGTGAGTTTTATGTTTACAGTCCTGACGGTGTGTTCGACGGCATTGATACGATAAAGGTTGAAGGCGGACGCTTCACTTTTGAGACGCAGTGCAAGGAGAGCGGCACGCTCGTCATCGTATTTCCAAACTTCTCCGAAGTGCCGGTCTTTGCCGAGCCGGGCAAGTCTGTTTCCGTAAAGGGTGACGCATCACACCTTAAGGAAATTGAGATTGAAGGTACAAAGGAGAATGAACTTATGACGGCTTTCCGTCAGCAGCTCGTAAAGGCGTCGCCTCCTGAGGAGATGTCTTATGCTGAGAATTTTGTGAAAAACAATCCGGCTACGGCTGCCAGCGTGTATGTTCTTAAGAAATACTTTATCCTCGTTCCTGATGTAAACCTTGACAAGGCTGCAAGTTTAGCTGATATAGTTTACAAAGCGCAGCCGAAGAACGGTGAGGTTGCACGCATTGTGCGTTATGTGAAGATGATGAAAAACAATGCGGGTGGAGCCAGAATACCGTCGTTCTCTGCACAGGATATCAACGGAAATAATATTTCCGCTTCATATCTTCAGGGTAAAGTTGCCGTTGTCTATACATGGGCTGAGTGGAGCTATGAAAGCCGAAACATGCGCGACAGGCTGCTTAGACTGAAAAATGAATATGGAAATAAACTTGCACTGATGGGCATAAGCCTTGATGCAAGCAAGCGTACATGCAGTTTTGCTGTGCGCAGTGACTCTACGGCATCGCCTGTAATATGTGATCAGCTTATGTTTGAGAGTCCGCTTCTTGAGACCTTCGGCCTTGGACGCGTGGCAGACAACATTGTATATAATGCGCAAGGACGAATTGTAGAGCGCAGTCTGAACATCAATGAGCTTGAAACTAAGCTCAAGGTGCTGCTTAATTAACGCTGTGCTTTTGCCGTTTGCCATTGTCTGCACCCTGTTGTGAGGTGCGAATTTGTGACATTGGTGATGCCGGCAGTTGGAGTTTCAGCATGAATTTTTGTCTGTTTCTGAGCGACAGACATTATTGCTATATGAATACATTTGTAGAGTTAGCGCGGTTTTTCGCAGCTAACTCGATTTGTAATTGACACAAGATTAATTGGATAATTGGTGATATATGCTTGTAAAAACTTATTGTGCGGCCGTCAATGGCCTCGACGTAACAACCGTTACCGTTGAGGTTAGCGTGTCGCGAGGTGTGCTTTATCATCTCTCCGGCCTTGCGGATACAGCTGTGAAGGAGAGCCGCGACCGTATTGTGGCTGCCCTTCAGAATAATGGTATAAAGTTTCCCGTTGCCGACATTACCGTGAATATGGCTCCCGCCGATCTCCGTAAAGAAGGCAGCAGCTACGACCTGCCGCTGGCAATAGGCATTCTGGCTGCTATCGGAAAGGTGAAGCCCGATCTGCTGTCAGAGTATATGATAGTAGGTGAGCTTGGGCTCGACGGCATGATACAGCCCGTGAAAGGTGCCCTGCCGATATCTATCAGGGCACGCAAGGAAAAGTTTAAGGGACTGATTGTGCCCAAACAGAACGAAAGAGAGGCTGCCGTGGTGAACAACCTTGATGTCTACGGTATGGAGAGCATAATGGATGTTGTGAACTTTCTGAACGGTGAGGGCGACTATAAGCCTACCGTTGTCGACACGCGGCGCGAGTTTTACGAGCATCAGAGTCATTTCGAACTTGACTTTGCCGACGTTAGAGGGCAGGAAAACGTTAAGCGGGCTATGGAAGTTGCGGCTGCAGGAGGCCACAATATGATAATGATAGGTCCGCCCGGAAGCGGCAAGTCAATGATGGCCAAACGCCTTCCGTCGATATTGCCTCCGCTCTCACTGGCCGAAAGTCTTGAGACTACGCAGGTGCATTCTGTTGCCGGAAAGCTGGGTAAAAACATGTCGCTGATATCACAGCGGCCGTTCCGTTCGCCGCATCACACCATATCTCAGGTGGCACTCGTCGGCGGAGGAATGAATCCGCAGCCCGGAGAAATATCGCTTGCACACAACGGCGTGCTCTTTGCCGACGAACTTCCGGAGTTTAACAAGTCAACTCTTGAGATGCTGCGCCAGCCGTTGGAAGACCGCAAGATAACCATTTCGAGAGCAAAATACACCATAGAATATCCCTGTTCGTTCATGTTTGTGGCCTCGATGAACCCGTGTCCGTGCGGATATTACAACGATCCTACCCACCATTGTGTGTGCACGCCGGGACAGATACAGCGCTATATGAACAAAATCAGCGGTCCGCTTCTCGACCGCATCGACATACAGATAGAGATAACGCCCGTGCCCTTCAAGGACATATCTCGTGCAGCACCGGGCGAGAGCAGCGACGTAATACGCGAAAGGGTTATCAAGGCTCGCCACATACAGGAGGAAAGATTCAGGGAATGCAAGGGAGTTCACTGCAATGCGCAGATGAGCGAGCGCATGATACACCAGTATGCCGAGCCCGGCGAAGACGGCATAGAGATGCTGCGCATGGCCATGGAGAGGCTAAACCTGTCGGCACGTGCCTATAACCGCATACTGAAAGTGGCGCGCACCATAGCCGATCTTGAGGCTTCAGAGCGTGTGTTGCCGCAGCATCTGGCTGAAGCCATAAGCTATCGTAACCTCGACAGGAGCGACTGGGCCGAGCGCGGAGGCGCATAAGGCATGTTGCTGCCGGCTTTACAGCAGGAAAAATAAAATAACAGTAGACCTTTATAATTGACAGTAAACAAAAAGGAAACATGAATGTAGGTATAAAAATCCTGAACATTCATGTTTCCTTTTTTATTTTTTCTTAGTGTAGAATCTTTTATTGAATGAGTCTTTTCGCGAAATATCTTACGGGATACCACACTGAGGCAAAGCCAACGGCAAGCACTGTGATGAATATTATGATGATGTCTTCAGGATGAACGCTCACCGGATAGGCATCCACAATGAATGAGCCGCTGCTGCGTCCCAGCGAAACAAGTCCGTAAACCTGCTGAAGCCAGCACAGCAACAGACCGACTAATATGCCGAGTATGGCTCCGATTGCCGATATCATGCGGCCTTCAAACAAGAATATCCTTACTATCTGCTTGTCGCTTGCGCCCATGTTGCGCAGCGTAACCACGTCGTTCTTCTTGTCGATAATCAGCATCGACAGTGAGCCTATGATGTTGAAGCAAGCCACGGCAAGGATGAACGTAAGGAAGATATAGGCGATAAACTTCTCTATCTTCATAATCTTGAACGTGTCAGCCTGCTGCTCCATACGGTCGAGAACGCGATACTTGCTGCCCGCAATTTTCTGCATTTCAGCCTTTACGGCGTCAAGATCGCTGCCCGGCTTGAGTCTGATCTCAAGCTGCGAGAGCATGCCCTGCTGACCGAACAAATTGCGTGCGAATGCTATCGAAGTCAATACGTAGTCGCGGTCGTAGCGCGCTTGTTTGACGGAAAACACCACACCGGGCGAAATCACCGAATCTTCAACAAATCCTTCGGTAGGATTCATCAGGTCGAGCTGTCCCTCGCGCTTCGGAGCATATATCTTCAGCTGTCCGTCCCAGTCGGCCGTCATGCCAAGGTTATCGGCAAGGCGGATGCCCACAACGCCAAACTGGAGATTGGCGGCATGCAGCGAAAACTCGCCGTCGCCATACAGAATGTCGTTGATGTGCGACAGCTCGCTGAAGTTATCCTCAACGCCCTTCACCTTAATCATGGCCTGCCTGCCCTTGTATATGGCCATAGCCTGGTCTTCCACGCTCTCCGTTGCCACGTCGACCTGCGGCAGGTTGCGTATCTTTGTCAGTATAGGGTCGTCTGCCGGGGCTGTCTTTCCTTTAGTAGGTACAATCTCAATCTGCGGGTCGAACGATGTCAGCAGCGACGCCACGAGGTCGTGAAAGCCGTTGAACACACTGAGAGTTACCACCAGCGCCATTGTGGCCACGGCCACACCTACGACGCTGATGCCGCTGATGATGTTGATGACGTGCGTGCTCTTCTTTGAAAAGAGATAGCGGCGTGCTATGTAGAATGGAAAATTCATTTCTTCAGCAGCTCGTCAATGTGCTCGATATAATCAAGAGAGTCGTCGATGAAGAAGCGCAGCTCGGGGATAATTCTCAGCTGGTTTCTCACGCGCGTACCCAGTTCGTAGCGTATGGTTTTCTCGTTAGCCGTGATGTTCTTTATCAGTTCTTCCGACTTCTCGGGCGGAAATATGCTCAGATATGCCGTGCAGATGCTAAGGTCGGGACTGATGCGGCAGCGCGTAACGCTCACCATCGTGCCCCTCATGCCTCTTGTCTGCGACTGGAATATCAGGCTCAGTTCTTTTTGCAACAGTCTTGCAATGCGGTTTTGTCTTGTTTCCTGCATATTGATTTTTCTTTTTACGTTATCTTTATGTTATCTGCCGTCCGGTTTGGCGGAGGCTGTTTGTTTTGTGCAAACTTACTAAAAAAAACTGAGACAAGCCCATGCTTTAAGGTTATTTTTTGCCTATAGTGCCGTGCCGGTCTTCTGTCCGTGCTGATGACACGGGTGTACTGTGTGGCATAATTTGTCTGCATTAGTGCTGCCGTCATGCTTTTTCTTGTAAAATAAACATTATGTTGACACCTAATTCTGTTAACGTTAGTTTGCATATGGGCCATTTTATTCTTTCTGTATTTAACATTTTAATGAGCAGTATTTTTCCTCATAATAAATTAAAAAATGCGCTTTCTGTTTATGAATTTTGCTTATTGAAATGTGAGAATGTATGTAGTTATTGTAATTACATATGCTATTCGCACTGTTAAAAGCACTATTTTAGCTTCTAAAAGGCATTAAGTTGTGATGTAAAACGTACCCTTTTACGCTCTGAAACGTGGCTTTTTGCATGATTCCAGGCGTAAATCCGGGTTTTAGACGATTTGTATTTACGGCTTGGTTATTGTAAACCGCTGATATACAGATGTTTATGCGTAAATGATGTTTATGCCCGCTTTTTTGTATCCTGAACCGATGTTTTGATTCCGGAATGAAAAAGTAGGCATAAAAGTGTTAATATAAAAGATGTCGGTTTAACTAAAATTTACGTTTTGAAAGTTGCTGATTATCGTTGCCGATTATATCCCGTGATGCATATGCGGGATATGTTAAGTTTTCTCATTTAACTATGTTTTAATATTAAGTGGTTGCGTATATTGCTGAAAATAACTATTTTTGCCACCGACAAAACCTTAAAATGCAGTTCTATGAAAAATAATAATGCCGACGAAGAAACGCGTGGGCGCAATGGTAAACGCCGCAAGCCGTGGTATGGAGAAACTGGCGAAACCATTGCGATTATAGCCGTTGTTGTGGTCTTGGTGTCTGTCTTTGCGCTCGACCGATGTGGCGATAGTGTGCATCAGCAGCAGCCGTCGTCGATAATCATGCGCGACACCGGGCAGCTGCGCCATAATGCAGCCGCAGACAAGCCTGCCGTAAGTACAAGACAATTGCCCCGTACATAGGAGACACCGCAGGAAACGGCACGCCGCGAAGGAATGGAGGCCGGATATAACGACGGCATGGAAGACGGCGAAGTGGGCAAATACGAAACTCACTACAGCGAAAACGCTTCAGACTACTCAGGCAAGCTTCAGGAATGTTATGAAGATGGCTATGAGGAAGGTTACGACGAGGGTTACAGTGAGGGCAAGCAGATGCACGATGATGCCTTTTGACGTGCCGTAGCCCTGCAACATCTTTATTCTTTTATCTGTTACAGCCCTGCCGCGCCGGCTTTGTCGGCATGGCATATACAGGCTGTTGCGTCTGCGTGCGGCATTGCCGTGAGAGCATTCCTGCCGGATACTGATGACAGACTTTAGTTTAACCTCGGGATGTAACATAAAATTTGCCGGAGCAGGTCTGCTTGCTACATGCTTTTTATGCAGTGTAACAGCAGGCAGGCTCCGGCAAAATCTTGAATAATCACTCCTAAAAAGTGATTTTGTCTGCGATTAGTGTAAAATCGCGAAATGCTTTATTTATGCCTGCGAATAATGCTGTTTACGATTTATGTATACCCTATGCGTATTATTCGCAGGCTGATTAAGCTGCTCATGCCGGTGCTGTGGCGCAGCACGTCCTTGTTATTCGCTTTCGCCTATAGTCTCCTTAATTATTCCGACACATGCCGCACCGATGATGAGGAATACACCGGCCACAATCATCATGTGGCTCTGTGCGCTGCCTACAAGCGTGAGGACCACGCCGCCGAGTGCTGCCGCTATGATCTGCGGGATGCATATCGTGCCGTTGAACAGACCGAGGTAGGCACCCATGTGGCTGCCGTTGAGGGCGTTGGTGACAATGGTGAACGGCATGGCCAGCATTGCAGCCCAGGCACATCCTATCAGAAGATAAGGAATAAAGAGAACATACTGGTCGCTGATGTAAGGAATCATAAGGAAGCCTATGCCGCCTAGCACGAGGCTGAGGGCGTAGGCCATCTTGCGGTTAGAGAAGCGCGGCAGAGCCATAGCCCACACCACACTGCCTATGGCCTGCACCGCAAACAGAATGCCGACCCAGTTGCCGGCCTCCTGAAATCCTGCCGACGTAGGGTCGGTGGTCTGCCAGCATGTTTCGGCTATGGCACCGTTGGTGTAGTTCCACATATACAGGAATGCAGCCCAGCTGAAGAACTGCACCAGACCTACGGTCCAGAAAGCCTTCGGCGCGTTACGCAGCAGTTTCACGACGTTCACCTTCTCTTCGTTAAGCGGCTTGTCGAGTCCGTGATATTCAGCATACTCCTTCGGCGGCATCTCCTTCACCTTTGCCGATGTGTAGATGACGCACAGGATGAGGATGGCGGCTCCGATGTAGAACGAATAGATTACCGAGTCGGGCACTACGCCCTTTGCAGCCACGTTGCTTATGCCGAGGAACGTGAACAGGAACGGGAACACATAGCCCACCAGCGAGCCGGCGTTGCACAGAAAGCTCTGTATAGAGTAGGCCAGGGCTTTCTGCTTCTCGTTCACCATGTCGCCCACGAGCATCTTGAACGGCTGCATGGCCATGTTGATGCTCGTGTCGAGAAACATCAGCGATATAAGACCGAACACCATGGCCGTGCTGACAGCCATGCCGAGAGAGCCGGCGTTGGGCAGCAGGCACATGACGAGTACGGCCACCAGTGCGCCGACAAACAGATAAGGTATGCGCCGTCCGAAGCGGCACCACGTCTTGTCGCTCAGCGTGCCCACTATAGGCTGCACGATGATGCCCATAAGCGGAGGCAATATCCAAAAGTAGCTAAGATTGTGAGGGTCGGCCCCCAGCGTTGCGAAAATTCGGCTGATGTTGGCGCTCTGCAGTGCGTAGGCAATCTGCACGCCGAAGAAGCCGAAGCTCAGATTCCAGAGCGTTGCGAAACTCAGGTCGGGTTTCTTCTTCAAGTTAGAACTCATAGTTTAAGGCGTTTATTTTTATTTATGTTATTATATGCTTGCTGTTGCCGCGGCTCATGTGCCGCAGTCGTCAGTGTATTCTGCTTTTATTTTGTCGACCCGCGCACCACGAGTCTTGTTCTTACCACTCTTTTCTCAATCTTGTCGAGCGGTATTCTGCCCTCGGCCTTGCCTATCAGAATAGATGCAGCCTGTCTGCCCACCTCTTTTCCGTTCTGTTCGACCGTGGTGAGCATAGGGTCGCAGGCAATGGCACGCTGTCCGTTGGTGAATCCGCACACCGAGATGTCCTCAGGGATGCGCAGTCCCATGTGCTTTGCCGTGTACATTATGCCGATGGCCGTGTCGTCGTTGACGGCGAAGAAGGCGTCGGGCCTGTCCTCCATGTTGAGCACCTCGGGCGTAATCCTTTCGGCATGTTCTCGGTTGTCGCAGAATCTTTTCACGCAGCTGTCGGGGTCTATGCCGTGCTTGCGCAGCGCGTCGTGCCATCCGTTGTATCTGTTCTTCGATATCTCGAGGTTCATGCTCGAGCCGTAGTAGGCTATATGCCTGCATCCGGTCTTGATGAGATATTCCACGGCCGAGAACGCTCCCATGTAGTCGTCCACCACCACGCGGCACGTGTTCATGCCCGTGCAGATGCGGTCGAAGAACACAAGCGGCACGTTCTTGTTTATCAGGTCGGTAAAGTGGTCGTACTTTGATGTGTTGATAGCCTGCGACACAAGTATGCCGCACACCTTGTTTTCATAGAACGAGCGGCACACTTCCACCTCTCTGTCATACTGTTCAAGGCTCTGCGCCACAAGTATGCGGTAGCCGTATTTGTCGGCCTCCTCTTCGATACCGCTCAAAACTGACGAGAAATAGAAGTGGGTGAACTGCGGTACAATCACTCCAATGACTTTTATTACCCGTCTGTTGCGCAGCGACTCGGCGATTATGTTGGGGCTGAAGTTGTGTTCCTCGGCATATCGTCTTATCTCGTCGCGCCTTTTTGCGCTGATTCTCGGGCTGTCTTTCAGTGCCCTCGAAACCGTTGCCACAGAAACCTTAAGTTCTCTGGCAATGTCTTTCATCGTTATGGGTGTGTTCTTTTCTGGCATCGGATTTTATTTTACAAAGCAAAAGTAGTCAAAACACAATTATCTTGTCTTTCACATTATTATTATTATATCGTTTTATTTGTGTAAACGTTTGCACAGAGCAAAACGTATTTTTTAGCTAAAAAAAAGATAATTTTATCATATCTAAACGTATTTTTGCAGCTAGAAAAAATGACCTTAAAGCTCTATTTTTTGAACTACTGCAAATATAAACAATTTAATTAATAAATCATTAATGTTAACTTTAAAACCACAAGAAGATGAAGCAGGTAAAAATGAAAACCTCTATTAGGATTCTGGCCATCTTGTTTGGTCTGTTCCTATCAGTGGGAGCATTTGCCCAAAGTACTATTACCGGGCAAGTTACAGATGCTTCCGGAGAGCCGATCATCGGAGCTACTGTCCGTGTTGCAGGTCAGGGCGGCGGTGTGATAACTGATATTGACGGAAACTTCAGTATCAAGGCTGAGCCGGGCAGCATGCTGTCGGTTTCATACATCGGATACAAGACGGTGGAGACGGCAGCATCGCAGAATATGAAGATAGCCCTTCAGGACGACTCACAGTTGCTTGAGGACGTTGTCGTTATCGGTTACGGAACTGTCAAGAAGGGCGACCTCACCGGTTCTGTTTCTGCTATGAAGCCTGATGATATGAGTAAAGGTATCACCAACAACGCTGCCGACATGCTTGTCGGTAAGGTTGCCGGTGTGGATGTTATCACCAGCGGCGGTGCCCCGGGTTCAGGATCTCAGATCCGCATCCGCGGAGGTTCGTCTCTTAATGCAAGCAACGACCCGCTGCTCGTTATCGACGGTCTTACCATCGACAACAACACCGCTACAGGTATGAGCAACGTGCTGGCTATGATCAACCCTAACGATATCGAGACTTTCAACATCCTTAAGGATGCTTCAGCTACAGCCATCTATGGTTCGCGCGCGTCTAACGGTGTCATCATCATCACCACAAAGAAAGGAAAGAAGGGCTCTGGTCCTAAATTCTCTTACAACGGCGACGTAACCGTTTCAACAACTCAGAAACGCTATGAAGTGCTCAACGGCGACGAATACCGCGCACTCGTAGGCAAGGTTATCGGCGAGAGCGGCGTTGCCATGCTCGGCAATGCAAACACCGACTGGCAGGACGAGATATTCCGCACTGCAGTCAGCACATCTCACAACTTGTCAATGACCGGCGGACTCAAGAACATGCCTTACCGCGTGTCTATCGGCTATCAGAGCGACCAGGGTATCATCAAGAACTCTTTCATGAACCGTTTCAACGCTTCTGTTAACCTTGCGCCTTCATTCCTTGACGATCACCTTAACTTCAACATCACTGCCAAGTACATGGCCGAGAAAGACCGCTATGTTGACAGCGGCGCTGCCATCGGCGGTGCGCTTTCAATGGACCCGACACGCCCTGTAATGGACGACAGCGAGCCTTACAAGTGGCTGGGCGGCTACTGGCAGAACATCGTTTCGGCAAACTTCAGCGATCCTTCTTGGGCTTACACCAAGAATCCTAACGCTCCTCAGAACCCTGTTGCATATCTTGAGCAGAACGAGTGCTATGCTCACTCTAACGACTTCACTGCAAACGTTGAGGTTGACTACAAGATTCACGGATTTGAGGACCTGCGCCTGCACGCAAGCTATGGTGGACAATATACTGCAAGCCGTCAGAGCGACATAAACTCTCCTTACGGTTACAGCAACAACTATTATGGCTGGGACGGCCGTACTTACTATTGGAAATACAGCATCACGGCTAATGCCTATGCACAGTATACACACACCTTCGGCGCTCACTACATCGACGTGATGGCCGGTGCCGAGGAGTCACACTATCACCGCAGCGGATACAACATCGGACAGGGTACAGACCCGTATACAGGCGAGGCCAACAACCCGGCTCTGAGAAACGAGACAGAGTGGGCCACACACAACTCTCTTGTGTCTTACTTCGGACGTCTCAACTATACATTGCTCGACCGCTATATGCTTACAGCCACAATCCGTGCCGACGGTTCTTCACGTTTTGCCGACGGACACAAGTGGGGCTACTTCCCCTCTGTAGCTCTTGCATGGAAGATCAATGACGAGAAGTTCATGAAGAACATCAAGTGGTGGAACGAGTTCAAGCTCCGTCTCGGATGGGGTCAGACAGGTCAGCAGGACATCGGTTACGACTTCCTCTACACTCCGCTCTACGTAAACAGCAACTCTTATGCTCAGTATCCTTTCGGCGACACATACTATTACACAATGCGTCCGAACAAATACAACCCCGACCTGACATGGGAGACAACAACAACATGGAACGCAGGTCTTGACTTTGCATTCCTGAACAACCGCATCACTGCAAACATCGATGCTTACTATCGTGAGACAACAGACCTTATCCAGGAGGTTACTCTTCCTACACTTATGAATTTCGGTCAGCGTATGGCACAGAACATCGGTTCACTTGAGAACTACGGTGTTGAATTCACAGTAGGAGCCAAGCCTATCGTTACTAAGGACTTTGTATGGGACGTTCAGTACAACGTTGCATGGAACCACAACGAGATTACAGAGCTTATCGGCGGTGACGAAGACTATTATGTTGAGTCTGGTTCAACCATCTCACGCGGTAACAGCACTCACGTTCAGGCACACACAGTAGGCCAGCCGGCCAACTCATTCTGGGTTTACCAGCAGGTTTACGACGAGAACGGCAAACCGCTCGAAGGCGTATATGTTGACCGCGACGGCAACGGCATCATCAACAACGACGACCGTTACTTCTACAAGAGCCCGGCAGCTGACGTGTTCATGGGTCTTACAATGAAGTTCACATACAAGAACTGGGACCTGAGCACAGCATTCCGCGCATCTCTCGGCAACTATGTTTACTATGACTTCCTGTCTAACAGGGCAGCCGTAAGCGCATCAGGACTCTACTCTAACAGCGCATTCACAAACACTACACAGGCAGCCGTTGACCTCGGCTTCAGCGGAACAAACGGTACTGAGTATTATCTCAGCGACTATTTCGTACGCAACGCATCATACCTGAAGTGTACCAACATCACGCTTGGCTATTCGTTCCCGGCTCTGCTCAAGTATGCAGGACAGGATTACTTCTCAGGACGTATTTTCGCAACTGTGCAGAATCCGTTCATCATTACAAAATATAAGGGACTCGACCCTGAAGTTGCAGGCGGTATCGACAGAAATCCTTACCCACGTCCATTCAGCGTTCAGATCGGTCTTAACCTTAATTTCTAATGGTTGTGCATTTATATAAAAGTAATAAATAAAGGACATAACAATGAAAAAGATATTTTTTAGAACATTGGCAGTCGCTGTGCTTGCAGCCGGATTGACCGGTTGTGCCAACGACCTTAACATAAGCTCAATCGACCCGCAGACCAAGCCGTCTGCTGATCCTACGGCTTTGCTGGCTAAATGCTATGCCACTCTCGGACTTACCGGTCAGAAAGGTGTAGCTGGCAATGGCGACTTGAGCGACGACGAGGGTGAGTCGGGTTTCTACCGTACAACGTTCAACTGCATGGAGCTTCCTTCTGACGAGTGTGTATGGGCTTGGCAGACAGATACAGACATTCCGCAGCTTACCAACATTGCATGGAACTCAAGCAGTATCCGTACTCAGTGGGTTTACACACGCCTTACTTACGACATCACTCTGTTCAACAGCTACCTGAGTCAGGTGCCCGACGACGAGGCCAACAAACTCAACCGTGCCGAGGTGCGTTTCCTGCGTGCTCTCCACTATTGGTACATGCTCGACCTGTTCGGCAAGTCACCTTTCAAGCTCGACTTCAACATCAGCGACCTTCCTGTTGAGAAGAGCGGCAAGGACCTTTACACATGGATCGACCAGGAGCTGACAGAGATTGAGCCGCAGATGGCCGAGGTTGGTGCTTACTGCAACTCTGAGAACTTTGGCCGTGCCGACCGCGGTGCTGCCTATATGCTGCATGCACGTCTGGCCCTCAACTCTGAGATCTACACCAAGGGCGAGATTAAGGATTATGACAAGGCTATCAGCTATTGCGACCTGCTTATTGGCAGCGGAGCCTACGAACTTTCAAAGACAGCCAAGAACGGCTATTCTGGATATGCACAGCTGTTCATGGCCGACAACGACGAGAACCCGCAGGCTATGAAGGAGATTATCCTGCCTATCCGTCAGGACGGACAGCAGACCCGCAGCTACAGCGGCTCATTCATGCTCGTCAGCGCGACACGTATTGCCGGAATGCCCGACATGGGAACAACTAACGGCTGGAGCTGTATCTTCGCACGTGCAGCAATGGTAAAGAAGTTCTTCCCCACACTGTCTGACTGTCCGATTTCCACAGAGCCGGCTCCTGCCGGAGCTACAGAGGCCGAAATCAAGGCTCTCGACCAGCAGGACGGTTCGTCAACAGTTCAGATCGTGGCTAAGGCCGGTGACGACCGCGCTTTGTTCTACGGCGGCCGTGGCGGTGGCGTACGCAAGCTGCAGACAGATGCTATATCAAGCTTCAACGACGGACTTTCTATCGTTAAGTGGAACAACTTCCGTACAGACGGTCAGCCCACACACGACACCGAATATCCCGACATAGACATTCCGCTGTTCCGTTATGCAGAGGTTTATCTTACACGTGCAGAGGCTTATTATCGCAAAGGCCAGCCCGAAAAGGCTGTTTCTGACATCAACGAGCTGCGCAAGCGTGCCAACGCAAAGCAGATAAGCTCTATCACATCTGACATGGACATCCTCGACGAGTGGTGCCGCGAGTTCTATCTCGAAGGCCGTCGCCGCAGCGACCTCGTACGCTTTGGCTGCTTCACGACAGGCAAATATCTATGGGACTGGAAGGGCGGAGCCGCTAACGGAACAACCGTTGACTCTCACTATAATGTTTATCCTATACCGGCAACCGACGTGCTCAACAACAGCAACCTTACACAGAACCCCGGTTATTGATAACATGGCAATCAGTTTGCAATAAAGTTTTAAAATGAAAATGATTATGAAAAATATAATAAAGAAACTGTTCGTTCCGGCAATGGTATTGGGCGTGCTGCCTTTCATGGCTTCATGTGAGACCGACGACGAGAGCAACCCTATATTAAATCAGCCCGAATCGTTTGTGCTTAACGTGCCGGCTCATGCCAACGACAATGTATACGACTTGGCTAACTCTACATATGTCAACCTTACGACATCGCAGCCCGACTATGGCTTCCCTGTTGTAACCACCTATCAGGTGCAGGTTTCTATCGACCCAGACTTCGCTTCTGGCGATGCTGCCAAAGTGGAGGCTGCCACTTACACAACTCTTGAGACCACATACAACCAGGCTAACATGAACGTAAATGCTACCGAAATGAACAATGCCATTGTAAGAATGTATCAGGAGAAGAACAACGGCGCCGACCCATCCGGCATAGTTATGCCTGTTTACGTGCGTCTGCGTGCCCACATCGCCAACAGCGACAAGGGCTGGTGCAACTCTAACGTAATCACTCTGCCAAAGGTTGTTGTATCTTATGTTGCAACAATGCCTAAGACTGTATATATCGCAGGTTCTTCTATCCGCAACGGTTCTGAGGCTAAGCCTCTTGCTGCTGTCTACGGATTCGAGGGCCAGTTCTACGGCATGGCTTATCTTGCTGCAGGCTCAACATTCATGTGGGGCGACACAGACGCACCGGACAAGGGCTATGCACTGACCAACTCGTTTGACGACCAGGCCGGCGCAGGCTTGTCTCAGGGTGCTGACGGCGGCATACAGGTGGCCAACGGCGGATGGTATGTTCTGTTTATGAACGTTTCGGTTGAGAACAACCAGATTAAGTCTGCCCTCACTGTTTATCCGGGCGAGGCTTATGTCATCGGTACTGTTATGTCTCAGGGGGACAATTGGGGACAATTCCCGGAAACTCAGCTTACAGCTCCTGCCGATGCTTCTGCTCAGTGGGTATCTCCTGCCTTCCTTGCCGGCGGCGAGCTCCGCGCAAGCATCAAGGTGCCGGGTCTCGACTGGTGGCGCACAGAGTTTACTCTCTATAAGGGCGACCTCTACTGGCGCGACTGCGACATCCCTGACAATTGGGCTAAGAACGTGGGCAGCGACTATTCTGTTACCTGCGAGAAGGGTCAGAAACTCTATGTAGACTTCGACTACGACAGAGGAGAAGTAAAATAACCAATAATCTAAACCATTTAACAGAAATATCATTATGAAAAAGATATTATTTTTGGGCGGTCTGTTGCTTTCAGCCATGACGTTCGTTTCATGTAACGGCGATTATGACGACTGGGCCGACCCGCAGAGCAATCCGCAGGAAGAAGCAGTTACGTTGCCGGGCTATACGGCAACGGCTGCCGACCCTATCGACCTGGCTAACCCCGGCACAAGCGTCAAGGCGTTCACGCTTTCGGCTGCAACCCTGCCTGAGGGTGCCACGATAGAGCATACACGTGTAGAACTGTTGCCGGCTGACGGCTCTTCTGCAACAAAGAAAACGCTTGAGGCAACCGCTGACGGCATGCTCGACAGCACTGCGCTTCAGGACGCCGTGGTTGAGTTCTACGGACGTCGTCCGGCAGCCCGCGTGTTCGACGCTCAGGTTTATTCTGATATCGTCATCGGCGGCCAGTCGTTCCTGGTTGATGCCGGCAAGATTCAGATTTCAGTTACGCCTAAGGCTCCTTACATTGCCGACGCTTATTATCTTGTTGGCGACATGTGCGGATGGGCTGCTGATGCAGCTATCAAGTTCTCACATTCAGGTGCCGATGTATATGAGGATCCTGTGTTCTCTGTAGTGTTCACAACACCTAAGGCCGACTGCTACTGGAAGATAGTTCCGCAGGGCAACATCGACTCTGGCGACTTGTGGCATGAGGGAACAGACGGTGTTGTGGGTGTTGCCATTGACGGCGACCCGAGTCTCACAGGCTCGCTCGTAACCACAGCTCCAAAGGCCGGCAAGATAGAGAAGCAGGGCTTCTATAAGCTCACCGTCAACATGATGGACTATACTTACACCATCGAAGAGATGGCCGGCGAGTATTACATGGTGGGCGACCTGCAGGGATGGAACAACGACCCGGCTACAGGCATGACATGTCTGTTCTATCCGCAGACAAGCACCGTGATGAGCTACACTACAAAATGGAAGGGAGCTTACGACCTGAAGTTCTGGGCTGGTGCCGACTTCGGCAACTGGGACAAGGCTTACGGATGTGCAGTTGACGGCGACAACTCTCCGTCGGGCGACATCGTAAACTCCGGCGCACAGTCTATCTCTGCTCCTTCTGCCGAGTATTACACCTTCACCATCGACATGACAACCATGAAGTATACATGGACTAAGCTCAGCGACCAGGCTCCGAAGGAGTACACCTCAATCTCGCTCATCGGCGACTTCAACAGCTGGAACGGCGACGTAGACCTCACTCAGGTTACTCCTCACAACTGGTATGCCAAGGTCAGCATCCCGTCTGACGGCGGACTCAAGTTCCGTGCAGGACACGACTGGGCTGACAGCTGGGGCAACGGTGCCAACATTGCCGACAACTATTATGGCAAAGCCGACTATAACGGCGGCAACATGACAGTTCCGGCTGGTACCTACAGCGTCTACTTCAACGACATTACCACTGAATTTGTATTCTTAGCAGAATAATATCAGATTTTGTGTTATGCGCCATGCACCATTGTTTAAATACAAAGTGCGTGGCGCATTTGATTTTTTGCGGCACATTTTTCATGGCCGCATCACTCTCTCGCCGGCGTCAGTATCTTTAAAGACCCATGCTGCGGTCGGCGTCTTTCGCCTCAGGTCAGCGCTCAAGGCGGTGCATCGAGGTTACAGCCAACAAGAGTTTTTCAACTAAAAAGCCTTAATCTATGAAGCTAAATCTAATTTGTTCATGTCTTGCCGCTATGTGTGCGGCGTTCGTTGTTTCGTCATGCAGCAGCGACGACGAAGGAACGACAACGGTAAACGTCCGTAATGTCTACACTACGGGATGTAAGACCGAAGGACAGCCCTCACAGGCCGGTTCTGCAACAACACGCAGTCCGTTTGATACAGAGTATGTAGAGTATAAGAGCAAGAGCGACGGTTATGTCTACATCAACCATGCTAACGTGTCTTACAACTGCTGTTCGGAGAAAATAGACGTTACGCTGACCGTTACAGGCAACCGCATAAGCGTTGTTGAAAAGGAGACCGACACAAGCTGCAACTGCATCTGTCCCTTCGACGTCTCTTACGAGGTTGGGCCGTTGAAGGCCGGCAAGTATATTCTCGTGATAAACAGCCACAACACGCTCCACGAAATCAACTTCACGTATCCGTCAGACGGCAGGGTTGAACTTTAGAATCTTCTTATTTAAAGATTTAAAACAAATATCTTGTGGATTCTGTCATTGTTATGAATCCACAAGATATTTTTTGTTGTATATGCTATACATGTGTAAGTGAAAAACGAAAAGTGAAGAGTGAAAAATCCAAATGCTTTGTGGTGATGCAAAATTTTGTAGGGAATTGTTGTAGAAAAACTGCAAGGATAATGTTCTGTCGGATATGCCATAAATTAAGTGAAGAACGAAGAGTGAAGAGTGAAAAATCCAAATGCTTTGTGGTGATGCAATTGAGAAACAACAAGAGTAATGTTCTGTCGGATATGCTATCCGACAGCATCAAATATAAGGATCTGCGATCCGAAAAACATACCTATAAATTAGCAATAGGAAGCAAGCGGATTGAAAATCCTTATACTTAATTCCGGCAGATTGCAAATCAGCCGGCACATTAGTCTTGTTTGTATTATGCCGTTTGTAGGGAATTATGGAGAAACAGCAAGAGTAATGTTCTGTCGGATATGCTATCCGACAGCATCAAATATAAGGATCTGCGATCCGAAAAACATACCTATAAATCAGCAATAGGAAGTAATCGGATTAAAAAAATCCTTATATTCAATTCCGGCAGATTACAAATCAGCCGGCACATTAGTCTTGTTGGTATATCCGTTTGTTTTTAAGCCACAATGCATTTGACTTTAACTACTCTAACTCCTATAACTACTTTAACTCCTAAAACTTAACCTCTCCAGAATTGCCATGCTCATCACGAAACCGCGGTTTGGTGCGAAAAATTGCACAAAATCGACATTTTCGGTAAAGTGTTGATATATCGGACTTTACCAAGATTACAGAACAAAATGGCAATGGTTAAAAAATATTACTCGGCCACTTTTCATTCAAAACCGATAGGTTTACCGTTCGGATGTTGCCCTTTTGCATCACAAAAACAGCCGTTTTAGTTCTGAAAATCCATGTTTTTGCGTCATTTTTGCATGAGAAAAGCAAACAGATGTTAAATATTTTGCTGCTGCAATGCATACTCTTTAACATCCGTTATACGTTGATTTTCTAGATTGAAAAAATATTTTGTCCTGACTTTTTACTTTTTCATGCTAACATCCTGACTATGGTTTAGCGTCTTTATGTTTTTATGTATAAGATACCCGGAATTTGTTTTATGCTGCAAAAATGAAATAGCTCGGCATGAAAAATACTTGGTAGGCGAATGGGTTAGGAGGGAGACGAGGTGAGCTTTTGTGGGGTTTGAGTATATTATAATAAACAGAATGTCTTGTTTAGGACATCTTGTTATCAGGCAAAGCGAAAGGCTGAATCCTAATGCGATTTAGGTTAAAATGTGGCAGCAACAAAAGTGACGAAATGGTATGCATCTAAATTATTCCTTGATTTAATAATTCTGGCGTGACGTCACTTTTGTTGCTGCCGACCGTTTGCATAATGACTTATTTGCTTGAACTTGAAGTAATCTTTACAAGTCCTTCTTTATTAAAGCGATAAAACATTTCCGTGCGTTCTGGAGTGTCGTTCTCAAGCAGTAGAAGAAGTTCTTTGGCAAATTCCAGATAGCCGGAGCCGTTGGCTGTAACTATACGCTTGTCTGACACAGCCTGTTCGTTTACATAGTTGGCCTCGTTCGTATAGCTGTTTCCGCCCCAAAGTTTCAGTTGTTCCAGTCCGTTTCCGGTATGCCTGATGTTATTAAGAAATCCGTGTCTGGCGAGGAATGATGCCGCGTTGCATATTGCTCCAACAATGATGCCCCGACCGATGGCGTTTCTTACTATTGGCACCACTCTCTCGGCTTCCTGCCCGTTAAGCCAGCCGAATCCGCCTATAAGTATCAGTGCTGCGTAATCCTCGGGCATGGTGTCTAATGAGTAGTCGGGCAGAGTGCGGAAGCCTCCGCAGGAACATACCGCGTCAAGTGTGGGGGCAACGGTCTTGTTTACAAACTTAGGTGTCTCTTTCATGCCGCGCTCATCGCATGTTATGGCTGGGGCAAGGAACGCAGGTTCGTGGTCGGCATAGTTGTCCAGCAGGACATATAATATTTCGTTCTTCATATCTTTATCTTCTTTTTATTGTCTGACATTTACGTTTGCTCATTTCGTCGGCAAAAGTCTTTTCGCCTTTCTCTTTGATATAGCGTATGCATGCCGCCCTGTCAGAGTTGAACAGAAAGGCAAACACTTTTGCTATCCAGTTTGAATACAGTTTGCAGTCGTTCACGTCGCGCGGGCACTCGGCGCATGTGTTGAATTTGTTTGCCATGCAGCATGAGCGTGTCTTGCACCATGACGCTTTCTCGTTCAGCCTGCATCCGGGACATTTCCCGGCAAGGTATTTGCGGCATGCTCCGCAGTAAAGGCCGCAGGCCGCAATGTTTTGTGTATCAGAAATTATTGTTTTCATGTAAATCAAATTGTAGAGTGATTAAATTCTCCGTTAATCCAGAATGTGGCTTCTATACCTTTAAAATGCAGAATGACATAGTTAGGGTCGCTTGGTCCTCCGGGAAAATGATGTATAAACCAGTCTTGCCACATTTCCTTCCGTATGGCATCGTCGGTTATTATTTCTACCGTTCCGCGCAGCGCCACGCTGTCGCCGTAGCAGTCATAGCATAGTCCGGCCTTGCCGTTGTGCTTAAAATCAGACACCTTAACAGAGTCGGCACCAGTTGCCGTCCATACCTCCTTAAAGCCATTTGCCTTGATTTTAGACATCTGTACGGGCCGTGGATAGCCGTTGGCGTCTACAGAAGCAATGGTGACGCTTTCGCACTTTTTTAGTAGGGCGGCGGCTTTCTCCGCGAGTGTCCGTCCGTCGTTCTCTTTCCATCGTTTCAGTTGCGGAAAATATTTCTGCATCTGTTCTCTGGCCTGGGCGGGTGTCAGATTCCATCCGGCCTGCCGGTTAATCTGGTCAAGAAACTGCAGACAGAATTCAATCATCTGGCTCATTGTGAAGTCTTGCGTAAACTTGCCGTCCTTGTAGCAGTAAGCGCAATAGTCCTCGTTGCAGCTTCCGTCGGCGTTAGTGCCCCTGTTTTCAGCCGTCATCGGCATTCCGCAACTTTGGCAGAAGTGTTGTTTCATATATAAGTATGTTTTGTGCCCATAAGCTCCTCTGAGGGCGGTTATACAATATGAAAGCGTGGAACTGCAATGCTATCATGTCTAAGTTGGAGGTCGTAGGAAACCTTTGGCACAGATATGATAATAGCAGCCCACGCTATAGCGTGAGAACCACTATGCCCTCTCTTGTGCCAAGTTATGAAATTTCCTACGTTTCCAACTTACAAGAAAAGCATAACGCTTCTTTAAATCCTTAAAATATATTTTGGACAGAGTATTCTCAATCCGTTTACAAAAGTAATTAATTTATGCGAAAATATTAAGCCTTATGACGATAATCTTAGTTAATTTTTTGCGTCATAAAGCTGCGCATGCGAATAAAAGCTGTTGCCTGTGACAGCGCAATTTGCAGTATGTCGACTGATTAGATTTTTATGTCATTCTGTTTTAGATTAAAATTCGTATCTTTGTTTGCGATTTTGTATATGCAGAAAAAATAAAAGCAGATGAATTGGATTATTCTTGTTATTGCCGGATTTTTTGAGTCGGGCTTTGCCTTCTGCCTTGGCAAGATGAAGGAAGCCTCCGGCACGGAGTGGTATCTGTGGTGCGTCGGTTTTCTTGTGTGTCTTGTCCTGAGCATGGTGTTGCTGGCCAAGGCGGTGCAGACTTTGCCCATAGGCACGGCTTATCCCGTGTGGACAGGCATAGGGGCCGTTGGCACGGTGCTGCTGGGCATCATTTTCTTTCATGAGCCGGCATCATTCCTGCGCCTGTTCTTTATCACCACGCTGATAGCCTCAATAATTGGACTGAAGATGGTTTCGCATTGAACGACTGATATCCGGCAGGGCTTTAACTGAAATATAGCGTTATGATTCAGCCTGTGTCTTTGTCTTATGTTGTGTATAACATAGTATGCGGTATGACGGCCGGCTGGGGCTTTGCGGGTTTCATTTTGTGCTTGTCATATAAATATGCTTTGTGCCAGACCATATTTTCAATTTTGTTTGCGTTAATTCATCAGTTTTATGTAAGTTTGCAGCCGAAACTTAGAATGTTATGAAAAAGAAACAGATATTGCTCATAAACGATATGGCAGGCTACGGAAAGGTGGCCACGGCAGCCATGCTCCCTATACTGTCGTATATGGGACATCCCACATATAATTTGCCCACGGCACTTGTGTCTAACACGCTCGACTACGGAAAGTTCAACATACTCGAGACAACAGAGTATATCAAGGGCGTGTTCCCCGTATGGCGCGAGCTCGGCTTCTCGTTCGATGCCATAGCCACAGGCTTCATGGCGTCGGAGACTCAGGCGCGCATCATAGCAGCCTACTGTCGCGAACAGGCAGAGAACGGAACGGTGGTGTATGTCGACCCGATAATGGGCGACGAGGGCAAGCTGTATAACGGCGTTACCGACGAGGCCATAAAGAGCATGCGCGAGATGGTCAGCGTGGCCCATCTTGTATTTCCAAACTATACTGAGGCCTGCTATCTCACCGACAGCCAATATGACGCTGCCGGAGTAACAGCCGAAGGTGCCCGTCGACTGCTCGACTCACTTCTGAAGTTAGGCACAAAGTCGGCCCTGATAACGAGCATACGTGTAGACGGCCAGCCGTCAGTTGTTGGCTACAACCACGTCAACGGCGAGTATTTCACACAGCCCTACACCGAGATACCCGTTCATTTCCCCGGCACCGGTGACATCTTCTCAGCCGTGCTCATAGGCTATCTGCTGGGCGGAAAGGAACTGAAACCAAGCACACGCAAGGCCATGGACGTGGTGTATAAGCTGATAGACCTCAACAAGGACAACACTGACAAGAACCGCGGCATACCTCTGGAGAAATATCTCGACGTGCTTTGACATAAGTGAAAAACGAAAAGTGAAGAGTGAAAAATCCTAATGCCTTGTGGTAACACATCCGGTGGCACGTGAGGCAGACATGTATGAATTATGCTTTTTTATAGATGAAAAATTAGTCGGAAATTATAGATGCTATCACGAAAATTTGTTATATTTGTAAACGGATAATCTAAATTAAAAGCAACATGAAAAAGAATCAGACATCATACCGTAATACTTCTGTTTCAGAATTGCTCAGTGCAGGTTCTGAAGAAGAGCGTATTGTTGCCGGACTGAAACGATTCGGACGCAGGGCTTATAACGAAACTTTAAAACAAGGTGGAGAGGCTACTGTGCTTCGTGGCAACAAAATCTGTCGTGTTAACGGACGTGGCGATGTTTCTGTAATAGAAGAGCTTGGTCAGACTCGTTATCGGGTGACTCAGAACACTTATAAGCTGAAGTGAGGAATATTATGAATGTTAAACGGCTGCGTGTTTTTGCAGGGCCAAACGGCTCGGGCAAATCAACGATTACGTCTATAGTGCGTGAGGCTGGTGTAAGTCTTGGCATTTATGTGAACGCAGACGAAATGAAGAAAATTATCAATGCAACAAAAACTTTCGACTTTAGCCATTATTTAAAAACCTTTGATGAATCTCATTTCAAGCAAAGCTTCTCGGAATCGTCACTTTTCATTAAGGCCGGAGGTGACGATATGTGTAATGCATGTTATGTGGATGGTTGTATTATGCATTTCAGGTGTGAAGTGAATGATTATTTTACTTCGTTCTTGTCGGCATATCTGCGTGAGGCTTTATTGGATAACTGTGATAAGTTTACATTTGAGACTGTGATGTCTCATCCTTCAAAGTTGGAGTATATCCGCAAGGCGCGGAGTAAAGGCTTCCGTGTTTATCTGTATTTTGTGGCGCTCGAAAATCCTTCTTTGAACCGTGAACGTGTGCAGGCGCGTGTAAAATTGGGTGGACATGATGTACCTGATGATAAGGTAGTTGAACGCTATGACCGTAGTCTTAATCTCATGTTGGGTGCAATTCGGTTGTCAGATAGAGCATATATCTTTGACAACAGCAGTTCAAAGCCTTTGTTGTTGGCATCGGTAAATGACGGTGAACTGACAATGGCTGACGGGGTTGAATATATTCCGTCGTGGTTTAAACGTTACCTTATTGATAAATTGTAATTTGTTGGCTGGTTTGGCGTTTGTCAAATGGTATAATGATTTAATATTATTCATTCCAGTTCTCAAGACAAACGTTTGCACAGAAGTTTCGCTGATATTTGTGGCGGCGTGTAAACAAGATGTTCATAATATCTTTAATTTTACACCGTGAAAAAACATTTTTATACCATGAGAAAATTATTTACCACAATCGTATCGTCACTTATGGCTTTGTCGGTTTCGGCACAGGGATGGCCGTCGGACTGGCAGGGCGTGATGCTGCAAGGCTTTTATTGGGACTCGTTTTCAGACACACAGTGGACCAACCTTGAGAGTCAGGCCGACGAGCTGTCTGAGTTTTTCAAACTGATATGGATACCCCAGAGCGGCAACTGCGGCTCTGGCAACTCCATGGGATACAACGACCTATACTGGTTTAACAACTACACAAGCACGTTCGGCAACGAGCAGCAGCTGCGCTCAATGATAAACACATTCAAGAGCAAGGGACTGGGCACGATAGCCGACGTGGTTATCAATCACCGCTCGTCGATGGCAGGCACATGGATGAGTTTTCCTGAAGAGACATACAAGGGCGTTACCTACACTATGGGAGCGTCGGACATCTGCGTAAACGACGACGGCGGAAAGACTGAAGCACAGGCGGAGGTTAAGCCTACGGGACAGCTCGACACTGGCGACGACTTTGACGGCGCGCGCGACCTCGACCATACCAGCAGCAACGTTCAGACTATGGTAAAGGCATATCTCGACTTTCTGCTCAACGACCTCGGCTACACGGGCTTCCGCTATGACATGGTGAAGGGATATTCGCCCAAATACACAGGAATATACAACACGGCAGCCAACCCGCAATATTCAGTAGGAGAATATTGGGACGGCACGACGCAGATAAAAAACTGGATTGACGGCACCGAGGCCAACGGCGCAAAGCAGTCGGCGGCGTTCGACTTTCCGCTGAAATATCTGCTGCGCGACTGCTGCAACTCATCGTCAAACTGGAACACTCTCGGCGGCAGCTGCCTTGCCAACGACATGTATTATCGCCGCTACGCCGTAACCTTTGTAGACAATCACGACACTTATGAGCGCGGCAACGACGGCGAGATAACAGACAACATACTGGCTGCCAACGCATTCATACTGGCTGCGCCGGGCACGCCATGCATATTCCTGCCTCACTGGAAAGAATACAAGCAGGACATAAAGCAGATGATTTATGCGCGCAACATGGCGGGAGTGAACAACGAAAGCACCTTTGAGACCATGAACCGCACGGCTTCGCAGTATGCCATCAAGGTGAACGGCACCGACGGCAAGTCGGTAGTTGTACTTATGGGCTCAACCTCATGGCCGGCATCAACCGTAAAGGAGGCCGACTATCAGCTGGTAGACAAAGGTCAGAACTTTGCATACTACATCTCGCGCAATGCCGGCAGCGCATGGGTCGATGTTCCGTCAGGCTCTTACGACAACAGCGTGAGCGTAACCCTAACCGCCCTGTCTGCCGACGCCGGAGCACAGATAGTATATACCACTGACGGCAGCGAGCCTACAGCCGATAACGGCACCAAGGTTAACAGCGGCGCAACCGTAAGCATAAGCAGCACTACAACCCTGAAGGCAGCTCTGCTTGCAGGCGGCACGGTGAGCGGCACGATAACCCGCCACTACACGGTTACGGCTTTTCAGCCGCATGAGATAACAGTATGCGTAAATGCCGACAACGTAGGCTGGACAAACATAAACTTCTGGTCGTGGGGCGGCGACGGCACCCATTCGCCCGTCAACGGAGTATGGCCGGGCGACAACGTGGCAACCACAAAATCAGTGGGCGGCAAGACATGGTATTATCAGACCTACACGATGAACACATCGGACGACAATGTGTGCTTCGTGTTCAGTACGGCAGGCGGCTCGCCTCAGACAGTAGACATAAACAACGTGAATAAAGACAGCTATTTTGAGATTTCAACCACCATGGAAGGCGGCAAATATAAGGTGGACAATGTTACCGACAAATACACAACAGCCATCGGCGGCATTGTGGCTGACAGAAACGAGAGCAGTAAGGCTAAAGGCGTCTACACGATAGACGGCCGCCTGGTGCGCCATACCGACAGCGGAATGTCAGACGGACAGGCGGTAAGCGGACTATCAAAAGGACTGTATATAGTCAACGGAAAGAAAGTTGTGGTGAAGTAATGCCACATAAAAATGATAACACACACAATAAGAGCGGGCAAGACCAGAAAGTCTTGCCCGCTCATTTTCTTTAATAAAACATTCGGATAGTGTAAAGGCTATTTGCCCATATCCAGTTTCCAGTCGCCCTTCTCGTCTTTTTTCAGTTTTACGTCCTCTTCCTTTTCCGAGCCGTCGCCATACACTGTTTTTACCCTTACGGCAGCAACGTCGCCGCTTGGATCAATCTTTTCATCGAGAACCTCATACGACTTAAATCCGCCTTTCTTTGCGTAAGTCTGTTCGGCCTTGTTCTGCAGCATACCCGAGAGCATCTTCTTAGATGCCTCCATGTCCTTGCCCTCCTTAGGCGTTATGTAGATATATTCAACAAAGGAGTCGTAGTTCTTATCGTGCAGAGCCTTCATGGCCTTTTCGGTAACAGCTTTGGGCGAGTTGCCGCCGCCGCACGATGTCATTATAAACAAGGCTGCCATAAGAGCCATAATTCCGATTAACTTTTTCATGATACAAAAATTTTTAGGGTTAATAATAGGTTTAAAAATCGATAATGCTAATAAGCAGTTTGCTGTTGCAGATGTCCGACGGCAGCATGCAGTGAAACGCATTCAGTCCAGGCAGTTTGATGTCGTGGCGCACTGTGCCCGCCAGTGAGCGTCCCGCCTTGGCATAAGCAAACTCAACAATCTCACAGCAGTACATTTTAGTGGTGTCGCTGTCGTCATAGTCGTGGTCAAAGAGCGTGTAGCGGCGATAAATCTCCATGGCAAATGCCGCCGCCTTTATGGGAGTCAGCGTGTCGCCCCTGAGCCTTTTCACTTCGCCGGCATTGGCGTTTGTAACAGAGAAAAACTTTTCGGGCGTGTCCATCTTCACCCTGTCAGGGTCGCCTTCAAAGTCGGGTTCGCCCGGCACTGCATGCACAATCATCTTTTTGCCAGCCGAATCGACCACGATGCCCACGTGAGAGTAGCGTCCGTTTATGTCGGCCATCATCACCGCATGACTGCTGATGCCTCCGCCGCGGCGAAACACAATGTCGCCCGTCCTGAGTTCGCATCCTGCCGGAAATATACTGTTCTGATTGTTGCCGTTGCAGGATATCATTGCTGTGGCCATAAGTGCCATGCATATTGTGGCTTTCATAACAAATGTCTGTGTTCACAAAGATAACGATAATAGGACTGTAGACAAAACTTTTGTATAGTTATTTGCTAAGAATAACGGAAACCCGTTATGTCTTAGCTATATTTTCCTGCCTATTCGTAATATCATAATATCATGCGGACCGTCTATAAATAAAACTGATGTGCCGACATAAATCAGTAAGTATTGTACAGGCATACATCAGGTTTATGCGGGTAATCAGAACGGAAATAGTGAGAGATACATTTCTTTATATTCAACAGATAAAACTTTTTTTGTTCACGTTTTTATTTTGTAGTGCCTCAAATCCGCAACCTATAGGGTTTAGTGGGATTTTGCTTGCAAAGCGACA
>OGOM01000252.1_pt1 | contig 56343 bp, 49 predicted proteins | sample 1552681 | NCBI WGS metagenome assembly OGOM01 (sample SAMEA2580188, study PRJEB22360) | human gut metagenome | biome: human gut; feature: human-associated habitat; material: faeces | place: Denmark | collected 2008/2010 | reverse complement strand
GGAGAATACACTACAACTTGAACTTTTTTAATTCTTCTTATCCCGAACTCGCATAATAATGAAGTGAAAACACTTATTATCAGTATTTTTGTGGGATGCGGGAGTTCGCTCTGTCAGTCCCATGTGCCTTTTCAGAACTTGTTCATTTCCGCAAGCGTATCGGTGAAAAGGGAATTGACCTTATCTTTCAGGAAAGCATTCGTGTGAATAACCATGATGATGAAGACCATCATCATGATACGGTCTTTATTGATTCTAATGTTCAGGAAAAGAATGTCGCTTATCCCACGGATGTAAAGTTGCATAAGAAGATCGTGAAAAAGGTTCTTGGCATTGTGAAAAAGATTGGCCTTCCTCTGCGTCAAAGCTACATCTTTGTGCTGAAGGGAATCTATCGTGACCAGCGTTTCTGGAACCATCCCAAGAACAGAAAAAAGGCCCTCAGGGCAGAAGGTGCTTACGTACAATAGCCGGAAGAGTTGTCAGGGAGCAGAGGCGTAACTTTAAGGGAAATTACGACTATGATAAATTGCTCGGAATCTTTGAAACCATTCTTTTCCAAAGACGTATGACCGGGTAGTAACTCTCAAGACTGCGCTCCAGCCAGGCGTTTACCTGGGTACGAACGCTATCGACCATCCGGCTGATGCTGGACTTGGAATAGTGCCGGCCGTAAATATGCTCAAAGACATCTCCGACCTGTTCCTGCGTCAGCCCTTTGGTATATAAGACTCTAGCCAACCGGTCACATTCCTCTTCCTGATTGCGAAGAATGGCAAGTATCCGGGGATGAAAGTTGCCATAACGTACGGAATTCCAATTTTCTTCCTTGGCCATAGGCATGTCCAAAACGATAGCCATTGCCCTTATTTTGAGGATTTTCATGCAGAAACTCACTCCGTTCTGCTACCATCATGCTTTCAAGCATGATTTCCATCAGGTCGTGTAGACCATTTTCTTTCTCTGCATGCTTGCGCATGAGCTCAGAAATTTGTACTTTCGTGAAGTGCATAGTTTGTATATTTAGTGGTTTGGTCACTCCTAAATTACAAACTTCAGGGCTGACACGCAAGGGGCGGCCTTTTTTACTGCTTATCAGACACACTTTTTGAGACAGTATCAAAAATCAAAGTGCTGACAGGTGACAGGGTATACAAAGGCAAGAAGACTGTATCAATAAAAAATACAGAACTCTATTTTGAATCCTGTATTTTTACATTTACACAAAATATTTTATAGTGCCTCGGACTGCAATGAATAAATATACAAAAAATGTTTTACTTCCACAACTTTTTAAGCGTTTTCTTGTACTGAACTCACGTTGTTATATATTTTCTTTTTTGTATCGTAATCTTCTTATAATGTCAAAGCCTGATAATTTTAATGTTTTTTTTATTGTTTGAGTGACTGCCATAAAACAATAAAAAATATATGCTTGAAATATATTTCCACCATTTTTCCTTATTATATATATGTATTCTTTCTTTTTTTTGAATACGCTATCATCTGTAATTCCACCAAGTCTAAATACTGCAATATTTGTATTAATATGTTTAAATTGTGCTTTATTACGTGTTGCTCGCATTAGAAAATCTAAATCCATTGCCCAATGCAAATTTATGTCATATCCACCAATTCTTTCATAAAGACTTTTTTTTACAAATAGTCCTTGATGATTAGGCTTACACAAAAAAGGCATTTTGGGGAAATTCAAAGAGGGTTGTATAACACAACGATAATTTGTATTTGGATCCCAAAGTAATAGGTTTCCACAGAATAAATCTATTTGTTCTTCGTATTGTTTTGCAACTTCATTAAGCGAATTTGGTAGAAGGTAATCGTTGGAATTTATACAGACAATTAAATCTCCTGTTGCATAAGTGATTCCTTTATTAAAGGCATCACTTATACCTTTGTCTTTTTCGGAAATAAAGATATCAATTTGTTCTTTATATTCATTCACAATATTTTGAGTTCCATCGGAAGAATTTCCATCGATAATAATATATTCTTTATTCTTATAAGATTGGTTAATAATACTTTCTATCGTTTTTCTTATAGTTAATGCACTATTATATGAAATTGTTATTATTGTTATTTTAGGGTATTTCATTTTTGTTTAGTATTTATTTAATAAAACTTCTATCCAAAATAAAACTTGCGTTGTAATGTTTGCACATCGAAATTCTTTGTTTCGAAGAATTTTTATACGTTTATTAAAACTATTCTTGCCATTAAGGAATGTTTCAAGTATATTTAAGTTATTTTCAGGTATTATATCCTTATAACAATTGTATAATTCTCTAGCTTGATTGTAACGTTCATTTGGACATGATATCAAATGATGAAATCTTTCTTTCCATTCGTATATGAACCCTTTTCCTTGTCCGACGGTATTGTTTCCATGTTGTCTGTATAGGATATGAGGAGTTCTGTCAAAGAATATAAATGCATTTATAGCCATGGCAAATGTATATATCCAAATATCATGCATTGGCATTTTTGATGGCAATTTATCTGAGATGCAATCACGTAATTTATGATTCATGACCATAGTGCATCCTCCAATGAACTTATATATTAATGCCTCCCCAAAAGTAAGTAGTGGATTTATTATGACACTTTTTTGGGGCGTTAAATATTTGTCTGTAAGTTGGGTCTGTGAAAAGTATAATGCAGGCTTTGTAATGTTGTCTTCTAATTTTTTTATTGCAGTAGATAATTTGTCTTTCAACCAAACATCATCTTGATCGGCAAATGCATAATATTCACAATATGGTGCATTTTGTAATAAATGCATGAAACTTAATTGTGGCCCTAGATTTTTACCTATATAGTAATTAAGCTTTCCTTTATTCTTATATTCATTAAGTATATCTAATGTCTTATCGGTTGATCCATCATCTCGAACTAATAATTTAATATTGACATTTTCTTGAGCCAATATACTTTCTATTTGTTCTCGGATAAATTTTTCTCCATTGAATGTAGACATTAGAACAATAATATTATTTTTCATAAATTATATTGTTTCGAGTATTTTTTGAACAAAAATGTAAATAATAAATAATGATATTGAAATAAAACAAGTTATTAATGAACCTAACCAATGTGGACGTATTGTATAAACAATATATGTGAAAATTAGAATCTCAACAATTCCATATAGTTCTCCTATACGAAAAGATAACACTGGAAGTTGAGCAAAAAATAGATATACGAAAATAGAGATTCCCATAAATCTAAGAATTATAGGTAAATATTTACAAGTTTGTTTTATTGTATCATAAAAATATAAAACATATAGATAAATTATACATTTAACAATAAATACTAAATTGAATACGTTTATTTCATCTGCAACAAGTCCTTTATCACGTAGCGTTTCATAAATTTCAATCTTATCTGTTATATATGGTATATATATGTGTGTGAAAACATTAAAATGCGAAAAATATGTTAAGTATCCAATTGGTATAATGGCAGACCATATCCAGCGTTCACGTGTGGTCATTTCTTTTTTATTTAAAAAAATAGCTGGCAGTATAGATACTGCTGAGTAATGAAAAAAACAACCTATGGTAATTAATATTAATGCCGCTTTATTTTGCTTATTATAAAGCAGAGGTATAAGACATAATATTAATCCAGAAACAATGGCTGCACGTATTTGTGTTAAGTCATGAAGAGTATAATAATATCCTAAATATATTGCTACGGGTAAAAAATATGAAGTTGATAATTTTCTGAATGCATACATTTTTAAAGTAATACCAATGAAAGCATAAAGTAAAAATATTGAATGTACATCTCGAAATAAATTATAAAACAAATGTGATAATAAACGAAAAGAGAATTCAACTGTAAGTTCAAGGCTTGGATCATCATAATGACTGAAATAATATTCATAATTATTTGAATCTCTATCAAAACCGACCTCCCTAAACCCAGAAATTAATATTAATATTATCGTGATAATTATATATATATTATAATTATATTTTTGTATTTTATCTTCTAATAAAGACAATATACATACAGATAATAATATCGCGAAAATTGTTATTTCCATTTATATGCTGAACATAAATTTACTTTGTTTTTATGTAATTGTAAATAGTTATTATGCAAAATGAAATTATCATAATAATTGTAACGAAAATCATTCGTTTTGGACCAGCGGGCTTTATTGGGACTGTTGCACATTTTAGTACTGTAAACGCAGGTGTACGTTCTTGTATTTTTGCTTGGGCCATTTGCAATTGAGTTGTTAAATTGCTATAAATGTTATAACGAAGTTGCATCTCATTTTCAAGATCAGTACGTTTTGCAACAAATGATTCTAATACAAGATCTTGATTGGTATCGGAATAAGTAGCATATTTTTGACGTGCTTTTTCATATTCTTTTTTTGCTTCTAAATAAAGTTTCTTTGTTTGATCTAAATCGTTTCGTGCTTTGTTAGTACGGTATGCTGTAATGAATTCTTGTAATTTTGTTCTAACAGAATCTGCAATTGTTGCGCAAACAATTGGATCCTGATCTTCAACATATATAGATATTACATCTGTTTTTTTATCTACATTGCATGAAATTTTACTATTAATAATTTTAGAAATTTCTTGTTGAGTTCTAGATAAAATGAATGGATTTATTTTTTCTTTACCTGTATATTTAATCGTGTCTTTTTCTTTGAATAATTCTTTAGTCTTACCTATAATTTTAGTCCACCATGCATATTTTTGTTTTGATTTTAGGTATTCGTAATAAAAAGTATCTTCACCATCTTTAGTCTTAATTTTAATTGGAAATAAGCTAACCACAAAGTCTGTTGATTCCATTAAATCTGGATATAGTGTAGGTGATATTGCATCTTGTGAATTAATATTTCCGGGTAAATCAAATCCTAAAGATGATGCTATACCAGATATGTTTCCAAGACTAGAGCTGTTGCTAAGTTCTGGGGCTAATGTTACTTCACATTTGTAATACCTTGGGACGCACAATATTATATAACATGCTAAGATAAATATGATAGGTAAAAATTTAATGTATATCTTATAGTTTTTTATAATGCTTTTTATAATAATTGCAAAGTCAATTTGTTTGATGTTATTTTCTGTCATATCTTTATCTCTTATTTATTAATTAAATACTTATTTAAAATGGCTTATTATTTTATTATATTTCCAAATATTTATAATAGTGCCAGGTAAATTAACAACAATTAGAGCCATTATTATTCCATACAATCCTAAAATATTTCCCATATAAAAAGCAATTGGTATGTAAGCAATAGCTGAAATAGATGTAAATACTAATTGTATATTGAGTATTCCCATACCATTTAATATTGTTGAATATGATGAACTAAGTAGTAAAAGCATTATGTATAATGCCATTAATATATTCATTTCAAAACTTATCTGTATATTGCTCCCAATCCATGCGGTATATACATAATTTGCGATTAAAATCATTATTATTGAAAGTAATAATAGGATTAAAAGAACTTTTTTTATCTTGTTTATTGATTGTATAATCCATGTTATATCTCCACGCTCAAATGCGTCTGTGGTAGCGCTCCAGTATGGGGTCACAATCACGGTGAATGGCATATATAAGATGGAAAAGTATTTATAGCATATCTGATATGGAGTAACCTCTGATGGGGATAGAATTTTAGAAATTAGTATATTACTTGATGTAAATAAAATAATTCCTGCAATTTGTAAAATAAAGAATTTTATGCCTAATGATAAAATATGCTTTAATGTAGATTTATCAAAAAAATAAATTGATGGTTTCATCCACTTATATTTTACATAAAATGTTATATAATAGCTTATTATATATGTAATTAGAGGTGAAACTGTATTCACAAATACAACTTCAAAAAGAGATTTACAATTATTAAGATATAATATAAATGTTAACGCAACTCCTAATGTGTTACCTATAGTTGTTATTATATTGCTAATGGCAGGTAATTGTAATGCCATGTAAACATTATTGGTTATTTTAAGTATAAAAGTAACACAGACAAGTGTTATGGAGATTACAGAAATATTGTTTAAGTTAGGAACTCTTGTTTTGTCTATATTTAAAATGTTATATAAATCTATAGAATATATTATTATGTATGCAACTATAATTATTGGTATAACAATTATTATTAACATAGATAGCGTCGTTGATATATCTTTTCTAGCTGTTATTTTATCATTATGTGCTAAATCTGTTGCTAATCTATTTCTCAAGCCATTACCTAATCCTATATCTAGCATGTCAATCCATACTAGAATAGAACTTAAAATTAGCCATATTCCATTATTATATACACCAAGACATCGTAAGGTTAATGTAACTAATAATAGTTGCATAATCCCATTCCACCCTTTAAGTATAAAAGATATTATTATATTACGCTTTAATAGATTTGAGCGTTTAATACCATCGTCTGTAGTTGGTGCTTCTTTATATGATGATAGAATATTAATTTTCACTATAAACCGAGTTAAATATTTTGTTAATTACAATATATTTGCCAGTGTTGCAATCATAGTTGCTATTGATGCAACAGATGTTCCGATAGTCATCTTTTCAGCAATAGTCATCTTGTTGATTTCCTTTTCAGGTACAACAATTTCACATCCGGGCTTTGGCTTGGCATTTTGGCTAACCTTTGCAATAGTGCCGTTCATGTAAACAATGTATGTCTGGCTCTTCTTTGCCTTTTCGCTGAATCCGCCGGCCTGGTTAATGTAATATTTAGCCTTCTTGCCCTTCTGGAAACCTACGGTGTTAGGATACATCACAGCACCGTTTATCTTTACTGTTCCGTTATATTGCGGTACGATGATTTTGTCGCCTTCACGCAAAACGATGTCTGCATCGCATCCAGGGTTGGCTAGGGCCTTGTCAAGCTCTATTCCGACAGAATAGAACTCAGGTATTTCAAATTTCTTGATTTTCTCGCTGTCTTTAAGATCTATTTTCTTGTTTTCCTTCGCAGCTTCTATTTCCATCTGTTCTGCCTCTTCCTTGGCTTTTTTGAGCACGGCTTCCATACGTGCGCGTTCGCTCTCGTTCACCTTTCTTTCGAGGCGTGCACCTGCAATATAGCCACGGTCGTTAACGCCGCCGGCACTCTTTATAAGGTCGCTCAGACGCTGATTCTTCTTAGAGAGCGTATATGTACCGCTGAACATTACTTCGCCTTCAACGACAACATTCTGCTGCTTGTAGTAGCCGGGACTCTTGCGGACATACACTTCGTCGAACGGCATGAGTTTGAAGCCGGGTGTACCGTCAATCACAAAACCGTCTTTCAGGGCGAATGTGTAAGTGCGGGCAATGACTGAGTCGGTTGTCAGTGCCTTCGGGTTTACAATTCGTCTTGACACATCCACTTTTACTGTTGAGGCTGTCTGCTTTAAGCCTCCTGCCTGCAAGACGAAGTCCTCAAGGGTTTCGTTGTCGGCATATCTGTAGATACCCGGGTATTGCACCTCTCCGTGTATTGTGATAGTCTGTTCTTCCATCATCTCCTGTTTAGTCGGGATGAACAGCACGTCATTGTTTTGTATAGGTATGTCAGGAACGGTGCCGTCCAATATGCCTTCCACGTCAACAGGAACGACCTCGAGTGTACGGTCTTTCTTCATTCTGTGCATTACGGCACGTGCAGTGAAGGCTTCTTCACGGAGACCGTCGGCGTGTTCGATAAGTGTTTTTACGCTGTTGATGTCGCCTCCTACCTGATACATTCCGGGACGGAACACGGCACCCTTGACCTCAACCATGTTAGAGAAGCGGGGCAGGATAGAGTCAACGCTTACAGAGTCCTCGTCTGCAAGATGGAATGCACTCATGTCAAATTCATCAACGTTGTAGACAGAATATTCTCTTCCTGTCTTTCTGACAATGCGTACAGATTTCTTATATGCATCTCCTGTAAATCCTCCGGCGTATTTCAGCAAGGTACCAACGCTTTCGTTACGCTTCATTTCATAGTACATCGGTCTTTTCACCTTTCCGGTAATATTTACCAGGCAGTCGTAAGGACCAACGGAAATGACGTCGTTGTCGGCAAGTCTGACGTTGCCTGTGAGTTTTCCGTTCAGGATATAGTCATAGATGTCCACAACAGACACCAGTCGGTTATTTCTGTATACCTTGATGTTACGCATCGTACCTATATCGTTTGTACCGCCTGCCATATACAAGGCATGGAATACTGTTGCAAACGCAGGAAGAGTGTAGGTTCCAGGGTTCTTCACCTCACCCATCACGTTAATCATTATCGAGCGTGTCTGACCAACAGTTAGCTTTATCTTCGAACTGCTGTATCTTGCTCCTAACGTAGAGCGCAGGCGTGCATTTGCCTGTGCCACGGTCAGACCGCTTACCTGTACGGGGCCGAAACCTTCTATTGTTACTTCTCCGTCGGGTGAAACGGTGCTTTCTATAGTTTTTTGTGATGCGCCATATATGTCGATATAAACAGCGTCGCCCGGGCCTAAGATGTAATTCTGCGGGGTGGCGATGTTCATGTTGGGCTCGAACGTAAGGTCCTTGTTGTTGAAGATATCACGTCCGAACACTTTTTTCTTTCTTTTTTCTGCAAGGAGCTTTTCCAGCATGGCCGTTGTGTCAGGGATGAATGTGTTCAGCTCATCCTGCATCATCAGCCAGTCTTCGTTTGTCTCGTCATAGACAACTTCTTTTGATTTGCTCTTTTTCTTTTCTCTTGTATCTTTTATTCTGTATTGCGGTGATTCTTCGTCATCGTCGTTTTTGCTTGAGCCTTTCTTTCCGTTATTCTTTCTCTGGCGTCCGTTATCTTCTTCCGTGTCTTTGCTGCTTACGGTGCCAAGGCCTTTGTTCTTTGCCTGGCGTTCATATTTGTCTTTTACGCGCCTGATCTGTTCTATAGTTACGCCTTTCTGCATCAGTTTTGTTACAATCTGTGCCTGCGATGTGCCTTCGGCGTTTTCTTTCATTACAAATTTCAGTATCTGTTCGTCTGTCATTGACGATTGTGCTGTTGCATAACAAGGCAACAGCAGTGCGAATAAGAAAAGAATGATATATTTTTTCATATTAAATTAATTTCCACTTAAAATTTCTTGCCACTAATTATACTTGCGGCTGTACGCATTATTATGCTGAAGTCGAGCGCCAGCGAGCGGTTCTCGAGATAATGAATATCCATCTGCAGACGTTTCAGCATCTTTTCCATGCTGTCAGTATAGCCATTATATAATGTCGCCTCGGATGTCAGTCCGGGCCTCATTTCATATATTAGCACATACGAATTGTCTATTTCCATTATCTGGTCGATATAGTACTTGCGTTCAGGGCGTGGTCCTACGAGCGACATGTCGCCGATAAGCACGTTCCAGAGCTGCGGCAGCTCGTCAAGATGATGCTCTCTTAAAAACCTTTCGGTTTTGGTCGAGTTGCTGTCATCACATTTAGCCACCAGCTGTGGTTTGTCCTCAGCCTTGCTGAGAGTTCTGAATTTATATATGGTAAACGGCTTGCCTCTGTATCCTATGCGTTCTTGCGAGAATATTGCAGGTCCGTTCTTTTGTCTTTTGAGCATTATATATATAATGAGGAACAATGGTGATAATATAATCAGTCCTAAAAAGGCTGATATAAAGTCGAAAGCCCTTTTTATTGCCCTTTGTGTAGCATTCATAGCATCATGGCTGCAGTTTATGCAGTCCGCCTCTTTCGTATAGACGTTGTTCACCTTCTAAAAAATATTGTTTCTCTATAATAACCCCAAATATTCAAATTTGTTGCAAAGGTAACACAAATAATTTGAAAAAAATGTTAGTTGCTCTCTGATTATTGAAAAAATAGCCATAAATTTGCGTATTCTTACAGAAAGAGTTATCTTTGCACGGATAAAACGTAGCTCCGGCACGTTTGGCAGATTGGGGTTGACCGGATTTGACAGCGGGTTGGAATGGTACGTAAGCACGCGGAGCGTCGTCTGTTGGCTCCTAAATCTCAGCGGTCAAAAATTTATCTGGCGAAAACAAATACGCTCTCGCTGCCTAATCGAAGCATAGTAGATTATCGGCTTAATCCAGTCACAAGGTGACAGGACGAGACACTGCTCGAAAGCTGTTGTTCCGAAGCGTTTCGGTAAAGCGGTGCGGTTAAATCGGAAATAGTCTTGTGCGGCCCCGCACTCAAGATGAAGTTTTAGGGGATAAGGTTGCAGTTGGTGGTCCGGGTCTTGCTGCAGCTCGAAAACCGAAGGCCGGAATAAGCGTGTAGAAAGCGTATGGTTTCCCTGTTTGGACGAGGGTTCGAATCCCTCCAGCTCCACTTCCTAAACGGCTAACTGCTTTAAAATAAGTAAGTTAGCCGTTCTTTTTTTCTGGTCCTCCAAAAGGTCCCCTACTCTTAGAAATAAGACAAACTACGGTTTATGCGTTTAACATTATTTCACTATGCACTTTTTTCTGATTCAACAACTTTACAAATACAAATATCCGGTGGTGTACCAAAAAGTGTGTCTGTAAAGAATCCACTCAAGTCTGTAAATTTCAGATGTCATTGCAAATTTAATGTATTATTTTTAATTGTTTTGTAAAATCGAGAAGATAATCATAATAAAAACGTACAATAACCCAATATTGTCCTAAATAAATTTTGTGCCTGAGCTAACTGACTATACTGTCAAGTATAGCATCAAAAGTTCAAATACAATCCCCCCCTAATCGTTTCCGGAGGAGGAGTAAATGGTTCATCAAGCCATTTTTTTGGGGGCGATTTTGGTAAATGTGTTCAGCCGGAGCGTGACCACAAGGTTAGCCAATGCCCATTTGTATCTTGCGATGTGCTTTAGCCATGTCAGGATCAGCATTGTAGTCATAGCAGTCCATATTTGGGTCTCTACGGCATTGCGGGATGTGCCGATAAAGCTCTTGATGCGTACCAGTTGCTTGAGGTTGCGGAAGAAGATCTCTATGTTCCACCGCGCCTTGTATAGAGCCGCTATGCTTGATTCTGCCAATGTGAAGTTGTTTGTGAGCAACTCAACCTCAAAATCGTGTTCGTCGTTCCATACTGCGATGCGACGTAATCGTTTGGGATATTTGGATTTGGCTGTCGGGAGTTCAAACTCGATTATTTCGTTAACAAGTACATTTTGGGCGTGTTTTTCAGGCAAAGGCAACTCCTCTATTGATTTGTACCGGATATTGTCTTTATGCCGCACTACAAAGAACACGTTGCTGCTGTCCCAATGATTCAGCAATGAGTAGTCACAGTAGCCGCGGTCGGCTACCACAATACTATGCGGGTGTATCTCAATATCAAAAGCCGCTTTGTTGTCGGAGGTTTTGCCATCGGTAATATTTACGAACTCAGGCAAAAGACTGTAATAGTCCAATAGCGTGTGCATCTTGACCGCCCCCTTGGTGGCAGTGTAATGTGCCCAGTCATATATTGACAGGGTCAGTGACACCAATGTGGAGTCGAGCAGCTTTATCGGCATTTTGAATCGGAGCTTTCTTCGTTGCCAGAGGGCCTGCTGTCCGAAATACTGAAACAACGAGTAGAATGTGTCTCGAAAAACCGAACTGTCCCCGTGGGCGTTCTGATATGCCACCGTTGACTTGAATGGTGCCCGGTTGATCCCCAAATGATTGAGGTTGCCGGTTGCTGATTTCAGCCCGTTTGAGATGTCCCTGACTGAATCACATCCTGAGAATTGGCTGAAAATCATGCTAACAAACTGACTCCATGTATTGTAGCCCTTGCAATGCTTGTCTGCCCCGAAGATCTTATGATTTTCCTGATATTTTCTTTTGGAAGTTGTGATATTACTTGTGCGAAAAGTGTTATATTTGCCATAGGAAGTAGATGGGTTGATACCTCACTACTAAGGTCGTCTTTTTTTTCTTAGTTCTACTTCCTTTTTTATTTGTCCCACAAATTTATTTAGGACAATATTGGTTTTTCTCTTAAATAAGGTGGATTTTGGCTGAAAATGAGTACCTTTGCACTGAATATCCATCTCTTAGAAAGAGACGGAGAAGATATGTACAAATGAATTATGCAATGAACAACTTTAGAGGAATGTCCCCAACGATTGGAGTCGTGAGCACCATGCCCCGCGTTACATTCTCACCCTCCTCCTCTCCGTCATCAACGTCAGTTGCCAGACGGTGGATATAGTGAACTCATTACCCAAACTCGAATTCTGACAAATGATATAATCTATAATGAACTATAAAGATTGCGACGATAGACAACTTGTCGCTGTCATCGTGAGCAACGATGTGGAAGCGATAAAGTACTTCTTCAACGAGAAGTGCTCTGGACTCTTCGCGTATATCATGGCCAATGTCTTCGACAACAATGTACCCAAAGATGACCTGCCCCAGGAACTCTTTCTTTACCTTGCCCAAAACAACTGGTACAAGGTTCGTCAGTTTGACTTTCGCAGCAAGCTGATGACATGGGTAAGTGTTGTTGCCGTTAGATTTTTCCAGAAAAAACGTGAAGCACTGATAGAGAAGACCTCGACCACGACTCTAAACGATAAAATGTGGCAAGACCAAAGCGCGGGAATACTCACCGACAGACGGTTAGATTTACACGCTGCCCTGCAAAAGATGCCTAACGCTCGATATCGCAAAGTTATTGAAGTATTGGATTTGCAAGAGGTACGCCCAGAACAATTAGCAAAAGATATGGAAGTAACCGTAGATAACCTGTATAACATCCACCGCCGTGCGCTGGTGCAGCTTCGCCTAATCATGGGCAGAAAGGAGGATTATTATGATTGATTTCAGTGAAATGATTTCAGACGAATCATTATCAGCATTTATTGACGGAAATGCGAGTCCTTTTGAGTCAATGAAGATAGAATCATCCATATCCTCATCAGGAAAACTGTCAGAAGTTATGGACATTGTTAATAGCTCGAAAGAACTTGATGACTTTTCTGAGTTTACAAATGACTTTGAATCCCTGGATATTAATGAATTGATAGAAAAAATAAATAATACTAAAATCCGATAATCATGGAACAAATTAAAGAGCTAAGAAACCGTGTCATTAAGGCCAACCATTTGTACGATGAATTAAGAGCCAAGATTGACATTCCAGAGGAGGAGCCATATCAAAGAGAGGGCATCCAAATTCTATCAGAGCCTTTTGTGAAAGGTGTGTTTACTTTGGCAGTCATAGGTCAAATGTCGGCAGGAAAATCAGCATTTATAAATGCCCTTCTTGAAGATGAAGATTTACTTCCTACTGGGCATTTCCAAACAACTTGTACCTTAACGGAGATTGTTTGGGCAAAGGAAAAAAGGTTGAGAATTACCTACGGAGATGGCCATATACAGGAATTTGGAAATGACGATAACATTTCGGATGAATTGAAAAATGCCGTCGCAATCCCCAAAAGATTTGATTCTCTTCCAATTAATCATATTCACGAATTTATACTTAAAGGGCAAGGAATAAAAGAAATCCTTGCACACAAGGATGTGATTAAGAAACTCTCAAAAAGAAACATTGACGAAGAACTGGTTAAGGAATATGTCTTAGGTAATGCCAAAGAAGGCATTCTTCCAAAAACCAAAGCCACAATTCCTGTCCATGTTTACATGGAATACCCCCTGTCTGATTCATATAGAGGATGGCGTATCGTTGACACGCCTGGCATTGGAGCGTTAGGAGGTATTGACCAAACGACTAAAGATTTTTTGGCCAATGACACTGTTGATGCCGCAATTTTCATGTTTAACGGTGCTGATCATATAGAGAAAACCGAACTCATGGAAATGGTATCTAATGCGTTTACGCAATTATCAGATGTTGCCAAAGAAAGAACATTCTTTGTTATTACTCATGCAGGCACTGAAACTTGCCGTAACAACATTGATGCTACTTTCAAAATTGCATTACAGCTCTTTTCCGAGGGTGAAGTTACAATTCCCAAAGAACGTTTCTTTGCAGTAGATAGTATGCTGTCATTACTTTATGATTGCGCCATCGCACCAAATAATCTTGACCCTATGATTTTTGACCAAAGAGGTGTCAAGATAGAAGGGATGTCTGAAGAAGAAATAAAGATGTACCGCTCCATGATAGTTTTATTGCTTGATGAACTAGAAAAGGAACAAAAGGAGTTGAATACAGAAAATCTCAATAAGAAGATTATTGAGGTTGCAGGTTTTGTCGCTCTCAAACAAGCATTAGGAGACTTTGCGCGTGATGCTAAAATGATTGCTTACAACAAGTTGTTTGATACAATCCTTCTTGATTTTAAGGCATTTGGCTCAAAGAAACTTGAAGAAATTGAGCTTTGGAGGAGCAAAATGACGAAAACACCAGCCGAGTTTGAAGCAGACCTTGAAGCTAAGAAAAAGGAGATTGCTAAATATCGCGCAAACATTCTAAAGAAATATAATGAAATCATTCTCTCTTATGGTGCTGATGTGTTAGATGAAATGTTTGACAAATCGCTGACTCGATTTCAGAAAAAGGTAAATACAGCTACAACACTTGCTGAAATTGATTCTGCTTATGCGACCTTTCAGGACATGTTTCCAATCGAAGAAGAACTTGTAATGACAAAGTTCCTCTCAGAATGTCGCAAACTCGGAGAGATAGAAATATCAGCAGCAATGCCATCAATAACCTTGCCGCCTGTTGATATAGAATCTGCCAAACAAAGAGCAAAGAAAGCAGCAACAACGACTAAATCATATCAGGCAAAAGTCAAGAAAAAAGGATTTTGGAGTGGTGTAAGTAGGCTTTTCGGTATGGGAGGATACGAATACGAGACACGGTATTATGACGAGATAGATGACAAGAAGAAGTTGGAAAGCTACCGTGCTATCCTCATAGAAGGAGCAAAAGATACAATTAAAGAATTTTGTCAAGATTTGTTTGTTAGCTACATTCAGCCTACAGGCAAAGATATACAAAAGCAATTGGACCGCCTTGTTGAACAAAAAATGGCAGAATATGATGCCATTAAGCATGCAATGGCTTCGGCCCAAGAAATTGCTGACAAAATCTCAAAACTTGAGCAAGATTATAAAACAGTTGATGAATATAAAATCAAAGTCAATAACCTTAAAAAAATAGCTTGATTATGAACATCGATTATAATTTCCTAAGAGAACAAATAAGGCAAATAGCCCAAGAAGATATAAAAATCATATCATCCAGTTCTTTGAAACTATTTGCTTCCGATGTAAGGGATAATTTCAAAAAATATGTGAGTTCACAAGTGAAAGTTACATACAAGGAACTCATTGACATTATCCCTGAAGAGAAACAATTAGAATTCATTAACTTGGAATCTGGTTATGTTATGAGTATGACTAAATGGATTAATGAAAATCCGATGGCTATTCCAAAAATGGAAATTGAAGATGAAGAAGACGAAAAAGACACTCATAACAATGGTGAACTCGATTTAAGAGAGTTAGTACGACGTAAAGAGGTTCAAATTGTGGGTGTTGGAACAGCCATCTCGTTTCTCCTACTTGTTTCTGGTCTTAAGATATGGGCTCTGTTAGCAGAATCATTGGCGGTCGCATGTGGTATTTATGAATATAACTCACAACGAGAAGTGACAAGACGGGTCAATATAAATAAAGAGCAGGAGCTTCAAACGAAAGTCAATACCTTTATTTCTACTGTCGAGTCAAATGCTATTGACTGGGTGAAAGAGGTGGATAAACATTCTCAAATAATTCTTTCTAAGTTTAAGTAATTATGGGCAAACTCAAAAATTTAGGCCTAAAGTACGGACACCCCTTAAAGGAAGAACCGCAAGATACGCCCGTACAGCAAAATTCTATCGAAAGTAGAAATGAGCAACAAGATATGATTGACACACACAATCTAACGGTTGAAGAACAGCACGATATTCATTCCAATGAGATAGGAAATGAAGTCCAAGCGCAAAAAAAACTAATGAATATGTCTTGGATAAGAATAGATAAAATTGTTTTAGAAAAGAAAAATACGCTTTTGGACAATTTATCTGTTCTATACACAGCTCTCCATGACTGTGCAGAAACCATCTCTGTAGTTCTAAAAAAAGAAAATGGAGGTCTGGTCGAATTATATTTGGGTGTAAGAGATATGACATCGAAACAAAACTTTGTGTCAAAATATCTCTTACAGCGGGGTCTTTATGGATGTTTGCCTGGCATAACATACCATGAAGAACAACTTGATTTGGATGTTTCAAAAACGCCATTCGTGTCTTTTTCAACAGGAATTCCGTCGTTGAAGAACGAGAAAAAAGACGGTTTCATTCAAGGAGTGGAACGCTTGATTAACTCAACTTCTAACATACCATCTTTTACTATAGTATTCATTGCCGAGACTGTTAATAGTCAAGAATGTATATCCAAGAAGAGCGAGCTTCTAAAAAAATACAGCGAGTTGTCAGAACTTGCAGAAACTACTACCACGCATAGTGAAAACAATGGCAATCAAGAATCTAAAACTAAAACAATCGGTAGTAGCTCTACGGAAAATGAAAGTGACTCTTCTGGAACGAATAAAAGTATTACGACTAATACATCAAAATCTGAATCTGAAGGCCACAGTGCTGCATTCTTTGCTGGTGTGAATAACAATGAGTCAACATCTGAAGGATTTAGCAAAACAGAAGGCTCATCTACTAATCATACATCTTCTTCGTCAAAGACAGATAATGAAAGTGAGGCCAATACATTTGGAACCAACTCAAGCAAAGGAAGTTCTGTCCAAACGAAAAAAGAGAACAAGGAAATTAAAGACGAATTAAAGAAGATTGATATACTTATAGAGAGAATCTCTAACTCCGAATCTATAGGAATGTGGAATTTCTCCACTTACTTTCTTGCCGATACAAAAACAACGTCATATATTTTAGCATGTATATATAGAGGACTTATTTGTGGCGAGAAAAGTGAGAAGAACTCCTTTAATATAGCCTCTTTAGACGAAACACAATCAAATGAAGCATTGCCTGCAATAACCAAGTTCACACATCCCTCTTTTGAAAGTATTCGTAAGACTTCCAGCTTGGTAGATTCATTTGAACTTTCTATTGGTATGTCTTTACCTTTAACAAGTATTCCTGGGGTACTTGTACGAGAGCAAGCTTCATTTGGAAGAAATATCATTAATAACGATATAAATTCTGACAGAAATCTTCCTCTTGGGCATATATCTCATTTTGGTAATACAGAATACACAAATCCTGTAGGTATAGACATAAACCTGCTTACATCACATATGTTTATTGCAGGAACAACGGGAAGTGGCAAATCGAACACCATTTACGGCATACTTTCAAATCTTCTCCAAAGAGAAGTAAAATGCCTTATTGTTGAGCCAGCCAAGGGAGAATATAAAAACATATTCGGGGGTAGAAATGACTTTTTTGTATTGGGAACCAATCTAAATATTATGCCACTACTCCGGATAAATCCTTTTAGTTTCCCAAAAGGGGTACACGTTGAGGAACATATTGATCGCCTTATAGATATTTTTAATGCGTGTTGGCCCATGTATGCTGCTATGCCCGCAGTCCTTAAAGAATCTATTTGTCGAGCGTACGAATCATGCGGATGGGACTTGGTTAATTCTACTTCTGAATACAATATTTTCCCATCATTTGAGGATGTGGAAAGGGAACTCAATGGTTATATAAACGATTCTGAATATTCATCTGATTCTAAAGGTGACTATAAGGGGGCACTCGGAATACGTCTGCAATCTTTGTCAAATGGTATTATCGGGAAAGTTTTTTCAGGACAGGAACTCACATCAGAAGAGCTTTTTGAGAGAAACAACATAATAGATTTAAGTCGAGTTGGTTCTATTGAAACAAAATCTCTTATTATGGGTGTTTTAATTATTAAGCTTAATGAATTTCGGATGTCAGAAAATGCAGGAATGAACTTACCTCTGAGACACGTTACCGTACTTGAAGAAGCACACAATTTATTACGTGCATCATCTTCTGTTCAATCACAAGAAAGTGCGAACTTAACAGGTAAGTCTGTAGAAATGATTGCCTCATCTATAGCAGAAATGAGAACCTACGGAGAAGGATTCATTATTGCGGATCAATCACCAGCTTTACTCGACAAGGCAGCCATAAGTAATACAAACACAAAAATTATAATGAATCTGCCCAATCTGGAAGACAAACAAATTGCGGCTACTTCTATTGGTCTTTCTGAACAACAAACAAACGAACTGTCCCGCCTGAAAACAGGTGTCGCTGTTGTGTACCAAAAAGGTTGGGAAGAGCCTGTGCAATGTCAAATAACCAGATTTGAGGGCATTTCACCGTACATTGAACGCGAAAATTCTATAGCATCATCAGATACGACTTCATTCATATCATATATTGTTAAAGCATATACAACAGATGAAGCATTGTATCGTAGTCAGCTACTCCCAATGCTTGACACAGTAGATATATCTGGGTATAGAAAAATTCAGTTGATGTCAATACTATCTGACGACCAATCCTCTACAGAAGAAATCTGTGCTAAGATTTTTGTCCTTATAGTCGGAGAAAAGCTTTTCCTCAAAGCCTCTAAATTGAACGAGCTACATTTGTTTAACAATTTCATTCGTTCTGGCTTGAAGCGAATAGTTGGAAACGATGGCAATATTGATATTTACCTTGACATGTATATAAAAGGATGTAGTCTGATGAACAAGACGGCATTCTATGAAAACTGGTTAATTCAAAATTCAAAAAATAAATAAGAATAGTTATGGATCCTATTTCTATACTTACTTCAGCAGTTGAAAAAGTTAGTGAGGCCGCTGAAGTTGTGGGCGACAAGTTTATGAAAGATGTTTGTCCCGATTTTCTAAAACCTAAGGTTGAAGAAGTTCCAGGTTATCAAATTGAAGCTGCGGCCCATAGCGCATGTCAATTTTTTGGACTACCTGACATTCCACTTCAAGAAGGTGATAGCATTGGCGTATACACCTTTAATCCCGATTATGTTAATGATGATGTGTTCCAATATAATGTTGAACAATTTCAAGACATGAAACTTTCATCATTTGAGGATCAAACAAAAGTTTGGACTCACGAATGTGGCCATCGTATTCTGCAAAAAGCATATGGTAATTCCTGGGCTAATGAATTGGGTGCAGATTTCTTTGTCGGGATTCGTGAAGAAATGTTAGGTTTAGGAAAGAGTAATTTCGAGAAAACATTAGGTGCAACAAAAACATCCATTTCCCATCCTGGAGGCGAGTTGAGAATTAAGGCGATTGAATATGGACGCCAAGTCGCTGCAGAGATGAAAAAAAACGGAATTGTTCCAACCTGGGAAAATTGCATGCAGAAGTATGCTGAATCAGCTTTTGCTAAAATGGATTATGCGTCTGCATCAAGCTCTTCATTTTCTGGTCTCTTTGTCAATAGTAAGTCATTCCACGAATCTGAAGCAAATCGTTGTGCAAGTGAAGCTAATTACTGGGCAAACGAAGCACGTAAAGCAACAGACCGAGGTGATTATGCAAAAGCAAAAGACCATATGCGTACTTCCGAAAAATATAAGCATGAAGCAGAGGAGCATATTAAGTCCAAAGCCCAATGTACAAAATGACGCGGCCTTTTTCACTAAAAGTTAAGAAAAAAAGGGTTTATGGCCCAGGCGTTCTAGTTATAGGAAAAATCTTGTCAGGTGAGATTTCCTATGACGAGGACGTTATTGTTCGTATAGATTCTTCACTGTATAGTGCGCGAGTGGATGCTATTAACACGAATTACCCCAATGGGGAAAACGTAGACTCTTGCGGAAGCGGAACAAATGTTGGTCTTTATCTTTCAAAAATTGACTACAATAAAATTATATTAGGAAAAACCTACATAGAGTCTGAGCCTAATTTTGAAAATGATGAAGAAATAATAAGCCAGAAAAAGAAAGTTCTCAAGAAGGAAAAACCGAAAAAAGTACAAAACAAGAAAAAAACGTCCATTTCAAAGCAAGAGAAATCATATTCAGGATTACAATCATTTGATGGTTCAAAGGAGAATACCGCAAATAATTCTGATTTGGTCGCCCATGTTTCGAAAACGAATCTTTCGCATGAAGAATCTGGTAATCCTCATCCGTCATATAGGAATTCCTTAACGTCAGCAGAAAAAGAATTTATATCCGATATTAAGCATTGCCTTAAAGATCAGGGGCGTTTATCACCCTCTGAAATCTTTGTTCTCGATAAAATTAGAGCAGCTCTTTCAATAACAAAAATTAGAGCTAAAGAATTAATTTCTATCACGAAGAAAGAATACTCATACAAAAAGAATGAAGTCGAATATAGGGATGCCGTGTCTATATGCTTGATGGATTCCAACTATATTACTCTTTCAGAGCGATTCTTGTTGGAAAGACTACGTTTAAGTCTAAATATTAGTGAACAAATAGCATACGAAATTGAAAAAAATTGTCAATGGATTCTAACGATAGAACAATGAATGAATTAATCCCGTTCATGGACTTACATCCAGAACTAAAACTTGTTCCTACTACGTGTACAAGTGTCAATATACGTAACTTCCAAAAAAAAATCGATTACGTTCAAGATTTCAATCGCAAATCTGATAATGAAAGTAAAGAATATTTCCATCTTTTAGTTAAAGACGGAAAGTATGGAATCATGCTACACACGTCATCCTTTTTGTCAAAAATAGACGAAGTAGCACTTCCTGCAATTTATGATTCGATAGAATTTATTTACAAAATTGACAAATCCTTTGGAGCTATTGTTTCAAAAGATGGGAAATTTGGCTTATCCTTTTGGGAACATGGTTCGTTTTTCAATAGAACGCACAACGTTCCGATAGAATACGATGTTATTGAAAACCTTGATAACAAACGTATTAAGGCTATTAAAGGTGAAACAATAGTTTATTTCGACATTACAGGACATATTCTCAAATAAAAATGGCTTTAAATCACTCAATGGACATTATGAAAGCAGATGTATATGGAAGACACATGAAAGCTGCTGAAGATGGTAATTATGAATCCGCCAAAGAATGTGGAAAATACTTCTCGTTAGTAGATGATTTAGATAATGCGATTAAATATTATGAACTATACTTACGTCTAACTCCGTTTACTGACATGTTTGTAAAGATGGAAGTAAAGGCGTTAAAAGCAAAGCGTCTAAAACGAAGTTTCTTTGGATAGTTTACATTCAAAGGTAATTGATGCTATGGGGATTATAAGATTTGCAGCTGAATACGCCGCTAACAAAATTATGAGGGCTGCCGCAATGCGCGCTCTTCTTCAAGATGCTATAAAAGTTGAATCTCGTGAGCTTTTGCCATATTTGGAAACGGGGCGGGTCGTAAATGTTGATAATAACATTGGTGTATTTTTAGCCTGTTCTGAAACAACATTACTGATGGTTAGTCCATTTCAAGGTTATGAGATTTGGGGATCAGAATGGTGTGAACATATCCCATATTTGAATGAAGCGGGTAATTCATTTGACATCAGGACATCTGCTACAAGTTTCATGGATGGTGTGGAAAATTGCAACCAAATCAAAAAGGCATTGAAAGACGATTCACATTCCTATTCTTTTCCTGCATTTGATTTTTGTATGCGGAAAGGAGCCGGATGGTATCTTCCTGCTATTGATGAATTGGAATTGTTCAAGTCACCGTCAATCATAAATCCAATAAATAGGGCCTTAGCTGCATATAAGGCTGACACTATTCTCCCCGATCAAGAGAGTAATGCGTTTTGGTCTTCTACTGACACCAACGCAATCGAAGGAGAGAATACAGGTGCAATGGCACTTAAAGTATCGAAAGACGGAAATGTTGCAATTAAATGTCTACAAAAAGGAGATTTCTTAAAAGTCTTGCCATTCTATAAGCATTGTTTCCCAATATGACAATCCTGCTCTTATTGGCAGAACTGATAGAAAATGACATTGATGTGGCTCTATACGAGAAAACAACTTGTATATGGGCCACAAAAAATATTATGGCTATAAGAAGCCAGAGGAGCACTACTCCGAAAAATTGTATGATGATGCCAGTAAGAAAGTCGGCGCACGAGGTAGTGTTCCAAAAAGTGTGTCTGTAAAGAATCCACTCAAGTCTGTAAATTTCAGATGTCATTGCAAATTTAATGTATTATTTTTAATTGTTTTGTAAAATCGAGAAGATTATCATAATAAAAACGTACAATAACCGGGAATCATGTTCTACAGAGGAGTCCCCCGAGTATGTATAGACAGCATTCCAGACGGTAATTGAATACGGCAACCGTCCTGTCCATGTTGCTTACTTATGTATTTCATGTCTGCGGTTTCGCTTAAAGAGGTTTATACTTATTCAGGGAACAGTGATTTATCCCTGGTTATGTTCGGCAAAGCCCGGTCAAAGGCTTTATTCTCCATCGCCACATTTCCCATCAGGACCAATACTGACTCTTCATTAGGCATGGCCGTCCTCATGCGTGTAACCCTGCGGAAGTTCCTGTTCAGCCGTTCAATCCAGTTTGTGGTATAAATCATAGACTGAATTTCAGGATCATAATTCAGATATGTCATATATGTCTTGTAATCCGCATTGTTACGGAGCATCTTTATTGCCCTGTAGTTCTTTCCCCACCTGTCACACATTTCCTGCCATCCGGCCCATGCCTTCTCCACGGTGTAATCCCTTTGCCCGGTACGGAAGATGTCTTTCAGGTCGGCAGCAAGGGCGGCCTTGTCTCCATGACGCACTTTGGCCAACAGACCGCGCTTCAGGTGGGTGACGCACCGCTGGAGCGGTGTCGCGGGGAACTTCTCACCGATGACAGCATCAAGCCCCCTTATCCCGTCTGCCACCATAAGGCCAACTCTTTCCACACCACGGTCCTTAAGCCTGACGAATATTTCATCCAAGCCGGTAGCACTCTCCACCGGCATGTTGAAGATGCCGAGCACCTCACGTCTTCCTTCCTCAGTCACTGCCATAACCACGTAAAAGGCCTCGCATGATACGGAGCGTTTACGGTGGATCTTGATGTGGACGCAATCCACAAACACTACCGGATAATAGGCCTCCAGACTTCTTTCGAGCCATTCTTTGACCTGGGTACGGACACGTTCAACCATACGGCTGATGCTGGATTTTGAATAGTGCTGACCGTAAAACCGGGAAAACACGTCACTTACCTGTTCCTGTGTAAGGCCTTTAGTATAAAGCACTCCTGCCAGGCGGTCATATTCTTCCTCCTGATTGCGCAATATGGCAAGTAAGTATACGGGGATGGAAATTGCCGTAGCGGTCACGGGGAATACGGAATTCAAGCTTACGGCCATGGCCGTAAGTGGAGCCGGGACGGTAGCCGTTTCCCTTATTTCCGGGATTTGCGGTTAAAAACTCGTTGCGTTCGGCAACCAGAATACTCTCTATCATGAACTCAAAAAGATCCTGAAGACCGTTTCCTTTGGCTGCATGCTTGCACATTTGATCCAAAAGTTGTAACTTTGTCAAATCCATTTTGTTTGTATTTTAAGGTTTATCACCTAAAATTACAAACTTGTTGGGACCGGTCAAAATTTTGGCTGGTCCTTTTTTAGAATTTCTTCCAGACACACTTTTTGGAACACTACCATTGTAACCCAATATATCAACTGTGTTATGGAAAACATTATCAAATCCCTGAATACGCATATCTGAATACGATGCCATCTCTGGCTTTTTATTAGATGGAACTGCAGGAAGACAACCTCTAGGTATGTCAATATTCAATTCCATAACTACACCATTATATTGCATGAACAATTCATCAGCAGTTATGTCTTTCCATCCATTTATAAATTTAAAAAATCCGCCTCTTTTTTACTCATTGAAACAAAGCATCCTGTCTCGTAATACACCAAATAATTATAGGAGTATAAAGACCCATTGACACGATATCCTTTTGAAAATTCATGATGCTTAACTGATCGATCACCAAATATCGCTCCTAGGATTTTACCAAAGAAAGTGCTACTTTCTGCTGAATAATGTTTGAAACTGCTTGTTGGTATTTCAGATACAGTCGTACGTGTTAAAGGTTGACTACAATCTTTCAAATAAATATTTTCCTTGTACGGATGAAGAACAACGCCTGCAGTAACAGGAATGAAATTCTCATCTTTTAAAGCCAAAGCTGTATCTGCTTTTAATACCTTATACGCTGTTTCAAGCTGAAGACGATTTTTAAAATTAGCTCTTAGCGTCCCAAGATTCAGTAATCTTATACACAGAGTCGTTGAGCTGTATTTCACGATTTGAATTTAATAATTTAGCAAAGCTAAGACTCGGAATATAATCTTCACACCCAAACATATCATAATAAGTCATACCCTCATTCAAGATTATTTGTTTTTCTTCCTCTGAAACTTCTTGTAAAATAGGGTCATTTGCTTGTACTTTGTCAGTTAATGACAGGATATTTCCTGATTGACTGTTTTGAGTCAAAGCTCGTGTCGCAATATCAATTCCTGATTCTATTGCCTCTTTTATATCCTCTTTGCTAGAAAAGGCCAATATTGCATTCTTGTTTATGTGTTCTACAGAGTCCAAAGATTCTTGTGAAATCGACTCTTCGTCTTCGTTGCATGAAATTAAAACCAATGAGCCTACGAATAAACATAAGGCTACAACTTTTACTTTGAAAAATTTTTCCATTTCTTTTGTTTTTAATTGTCTTTTTATATCGCGATTCAATAAAGACGATGCAAATATATAATAAGGCAAATAGAATTGGACATATAATTAAAGTGAAACGGGAATATTTAGATATAAAACTGACATTATTGCAATTGGAATAAATTACCTGTTGTCTATTTATCAGTTAGCACTTTATTTTTTTACTATAGGTGATTAAACGATTAATAGAATGGTATTCTTTGCAGATGTGGCCAAATTCATTAATTATTGGCACCCACTAAAAATCAAAAGAGATTGTCATATATGTGCCATGAACGTTTTTCGCTTCCGGATAAAAGCTGCCGAAGGCAATATTTTCATACGACATGTTCCTGCGCATAGAATAAACGTCCAACGTCGAGAACAAATAACCAATAGAGATATTTAGTGGTTCTATCCTTGCCGAGATACCAATTCGCGCATCAAAAAAGCACCAATTGCCTTTGGTGCTGCTGATGTACTGATAGGTATAAGGAATGAGGAATTCATCCGAGCACACGTTTATGCAGACTTTGTCGTATGAATTCCAAAAATTAGTCCTGGCTCGGCAAACAACAGAAGAGAGAAATCGTTTCCAGCCATTATCGCAGGAGAAACGAACAACAATGACGGACGGAAATATAAACCTGACGGTAATTTGTATTTCTCGTTCACCTTCCAATACTTACCTTGAGGAACGGCGTCAGTGCTGAACTGTTTCCAAAAGCCGATGCCGCCGCCAATACCGACATATCGTATCGGAAACCAATGGTAAGCAGCCTCAAGTTACCAAGTATCGCTTGATGTTATTGCCGCACTTATCCCTACTGAATGCATATCACGAAGGTCCCTTTTATCCTGCGCATCTGCCCTAAAATGAGCGGACATAAAAATGGAAGCCAAAAACAGGTATTTATATAATGCCATTTTTATTTAAATGTTTACAAATTCAACCATTCTTTCAACCGCGCACTTTTCTCCTTGCTGACAATAATATGTTCATCCTGGCAGTGGTATAGCTGTACAATAAGTTTGGAGTTAAAAAACGGGCTGACTTTCTTCAATGCTTTTATATTGATTAGATATTTACGGTTTAGGCGAAAAAAAGCGTTAGGATTCAGTTGCTCCTCCATTTCTTGAATGGTAGAAGATAATTTGTATGTATTGCCGGTACTTGCCGTAACCGTTGTGCAACCATCATTCTTGCAAAAATAAAAGATGTCGCGTACTGAAAGTGAAATCATGTCTTCCCCCTTATAAACGAGCAAACGCTCTTTATATTTGCCACCGCTATCAGTGATGTAGCCTGTCCGAGTCTGAAGCGACGGGCGCAACTTGACCTTGTTTATTGCCTCGCAAAGCTCTTCCTCATCAATAGGTTTTAACAAGTAATCTATCCCGTTGCTCTTAATGGCCTGCATGGCATATTCATCGTAAGCAGTAGTGAATATGACAAGCGACGACGGCATGACCTAACTGAAGGCCATGAATACAGTACCGTCAAGAAGACGGATATCGGAAAAAACGAGATCGTAGTCGTCATGTGATTGAAAGTAATCTACAACCTCCTTGACACTCCTCAACGGGCCATCAACCTGCAATGTATCGTCGATATCAAGTATCTTTTTCTTCAACCTTGTTGCACTAAGCAACTCGTCTTCTATAATTACGACCTTTTTCACAGTTTTGCTTTTGTTATTGGAATATACACCTTAAATTTATCCGGACTCTTCTCGACAATTATATCTCGATGAAGTTTCATTCTATTCCGTGCCATTAGATTTGCCAGCCCAACTCCATATCCGGCATTCTTGCTGGCCATGTCTTGCCGACGCAAGATGTTGTTACTGACAACTATGTTATTTCCTTCCCTATTGATACTGATTGACAGTTTTTCGTATGAGTTTGGGGCATTGTGTTTTACCGCATTCTCTATCAGCACTTGGAGGCTGAACGACAGAATATACTCGTTATCATCATATTTAAACACGGGCATTTCTAACTCGATATTTTCATAACGCAACTGCAGCAATGATACATAATCCCTCACAAATGCAAGTGCCTCCCTGATAGTTACAACATCTGCATCCATGTGCCTAAGAATATACCTGTAAATCTTGGACAATCTTACCACATACTTTTCCGCCAAGTTGGGATTGGTTGATATGAGGCACGCCAATGCGCTAAGGCTGTTGAATATAAAATGCGGGTTAAGTTGCATTTTCAAAAGTCGCATTCGTAGTTCAGCATTCTCTTGCTGCCTTTTTGCCGACATTTTTACATAATGCTCAACCGTGAAAATCAACGATACTACCGTTGATGTCAGGCCCATAAAATAAGCGTTCCCCCACGTATCGCCATCATCGATTGGTTCAGAAAAGAAGTCCATTATCCCTTTTTCAAAGAAAATTGCCAACAACATATTAAATGCAAGCATAATAAGGCCGAAGGTCATTGCACGCCTATGCTTAATCCTATCTAATAAGTTATTCCTTATGATGAAAGAGCTAAATAATATACTGAAAAAAGAGAACAATGCACTATATGACAAGTCTATCCACAACGGCATAAAGCTGTCAACAGATACTTCCTTTATCCAATCATTATTTGCAAATACCCAAATAATATCATAAAGGAAAAAAGTCAATATGGTAAACCAAACCCAGATAATTATGTAGTTTCCACACCGTTTCATATTCATACCGCAAAGGTACATTTTTGTCTTTTAATAACAGTCAAAACAGGAATGAAACGGTATAATTTTTTGTTCAAATGGCATTATTATACAATGAAATGTTGTTTTAAGTTCATAATACCTAAAATTATCTACTATTATTTGAAATAATAATTCCAAGCTTATATATTATATTTTAAATCCATTATTTTGTCTTTAATAAATTTCTTCCATCATAATCAGTATAAAACAACGGAACTTTCGTGTATGCTTTTCGGTTAAAAAATAAGCTGAAGACGCTGCTTCTCGTTTGAAAAATAGCATTTTATGTACGTCTAAATCTTAATGCAACAAATATTAATGTATTGGTTACAAATTGTGTCGTGCCTCAGAATTATTGTGTTTATCTTTGTACTCGTTGTGAGACTGATAAACCTTTTGACATTTGGTGATATGTTCTTTTAGGTTGCTAAAGTCCTAATACGTTTGTGAAAAACTTTAATATTCTGATATATAGAGATATGAAAAAAACTAAAATTAGCTGCATTCTTGCGTCTGCATTGCTTGCCTTTTCGGCACAGACAGCCGGCGCTCAAACTGCAAGTGCCGCAAAGGCGCCTGCCACTATTGCCCATACGGCATTGTTCGATTATTTCAGTTATAGTGGAGATGACGACATCTATAAGAAAGTGAAGCTCGAAGGCGAGGGCGGATTCTACAATCCGATACTTCCCGGATGGAATTCAGATCCGAGCATCTGCCGTGTCGGCGACGACTACTTTATGGTAACTTCAAGCTTCTCTTATTATCCCGGAGTGCCGTTGTTCCACAGCAAGGACCTCGTAAACTGGAAGCAGATCAGCTATATCCTCGACCGTCCGTCGCAGTTGCCTCTTGCCGGTCAGAAGGTTTCAGCAGGTATCTTTGCTCCTGCAATATCGTATAATCCTCACAACAAGACCTTTTATATGATAACCACAAACGTGGGGTGGGGTAACTTCTTCGTTAAGACAAAAGATCCGTTCAGCTCATGGTCGGAGCCAATCCGTCTGCCTGACGTAAAAGGCATAGACCCCTCATTCTTCTTTGACGACGACGGTAAGGCCTATATCGTAAACAATGACGAACCCGAAGGCAAGGCTGAATACGACGGCCACAGGGCTATCCGCGTGCGCGAATTTGACGTAAATACCGACAAGACTGTTGGTCCTGAGAAGATTCTCGTGAACAAGGGCGTGCATCCGGAGGACAAGCCTATATGGATTGAGGGTCCTCATATGTATAAGATTAACGGCAAATATTTCCTGATGTCGGCCGAAGGCGGCACCAGCGACATGCACTCAGAGGTGATTTTCAGAAGCGACAGCCCGTTTGGACCATTCGTTCCTGCCAAGAAGAATCCTATACTTACTCAGCGCGACCTCGATCCTAACCGCATAGACCCTGTTACATGTGCAGGTCATGCCGACCTTGTGCAGACTCCTTCCGGCGACTGGTGGGCTGTGTTCCTTGCATGCCGTCCGTGTGAGGGCAAGTTTGAGAATCTTGGACGTGAGACATTCCTCCTGCCTGTAAGCTGGACTGACGAAGGTTTCCCGCTCATACTTGAAAAGGGAAAAACCGTGCCTATGACAGGCAATGTAAAGGGAGCTGTACGCGGAAAGAACGTAACCTTCGGTAATTTTGCATACAACGACGATTTCTCTGAAAAGACACTGCCGCTCGACTGGTTCTCGCTTCGCGGTCCTGTTGACTCTATCTGCAGCACAAATGCCGTGCCCGGTTATCTGTCAATGAAATGCGTTGAGACCACAACTGCCGAGAAAGCTGTTCCGGCATACGTAGGCCGCCGCATACAGCATCATAAGTTTGAGTGCTCTTCACGTCTGGTATTCGAGCCTCAGACTGTAAACGAGCGCGCAGGCATGCTGCTCTTCAAGGACGAGACACATCAGTATCTGCTTTGCGTGGCCAAGACGTCAGCCGGCAAGGCCGTTGAACTTAGAAAGACAGCTGACGGAGGCAAAGACGAAATATTGGCAAGTTCGGCTCTCGCAAAGGCCGACAAGGACATACGCCTGAAGATTGTTTCACGCGGTCTGACGTTCGACTTCTACTATGCAGTGGGCAAAGGCGAATGGAAACTGCTGAAGAACAACGTAGACGCCGGCTTCCTGTCGACACGCAACGCCGGCGGATTTACAGGTACCACCATCGGCCTGTATGCCACACGCGGATAATACATAATGGTAAAGGCAGTGCAGTCCGGATGCATTCTGGCATGGTTGAAACAGCCGGGGCACTGCCTGCCTTATACAAATAATGGTCTGGCCTACAGACTGAAACAACACATTGACAGCCTTACAGACTGTTTCTGAAGGATGCATGTTGAAGATAAATGCGTCAAGTCTAAAATCGGTCATTGTCTTACTTCTATCTGCAGATTGAGGCTTCCGGCAGTCTTATTGCTTTCTGTTGGCGTCTTGCCGTCTGCCTTTTCTTGACATTGCCCGCAGTGCTTGCGGAGAATCAAACGGCAGCCAGCTAAATGTCAAAACGACAATAAGGTCGGATTAAAATAACCGATTTGGCTTAAAATATGCGAAACATTAACCAAAATAGAAACATTCTGTGAAAATTGTCAGCATAAATAACGTTACAAATCAAATCTGTTTACGTTCTTTCTTTAAAAGAAACATAACAATGGACAGATACGCAAAATCTTTATTATCATTAATTTTAATGTTGCCGGTGTTCGCCAACGGGGCTGATGCCGGCAACACTATTGTAGTGCCAGAGAAAGAGAACGTAGGAGCAGCCGCAATGCCTGCCGACATAGCTCCTGTAGACGAAGCGCCCTTCAAGCTGAAGAAGATAAGGCGCCCCGAATTTCCCGACCGCCGCGAAACCGTGGGCAAGGCCGACGTTTCGGCGTCGGGCAAGATAACTCCTGCAATCAATGAAAAGATAGAACGCCTCTCTAAACGTGGCGGCGGCACCGTGGTTGTGCCTGCCGGCAAGTGGTATTCAGGCAGAATAGAACTGAAGAGCAATGTGGAGCTTCGCCTGGATGAAGGTGCCGTGATAGAGTTCTCGGGCGAGGTGGACGACTATCAGCCTGCCGTGTTTACGCGCCATGAGGGCGTCGAGGTTATGGGTGCCGGTGCGTTTATATATGCCAACGGTGCAAAGAACATAGCCCTTACGGGCAAAGGCGTGATTATGGGTCCGCCGATGGACGTTCCTATGCGCAAGTTCCCTAACGGCAAAAGCGTAGTTGAGAACGACATCGACTACCGTATGCCCGTCAAAGAGCGCCTGTGCGACGGTAAGGAAGGCCGCACGTTCTACCGCCCCAAGTCGTTTTCGCCCATCAACTGCAAGAACGTGCTCGTTGAGGGTGTAACCTTCGAGCGCAGCCTTCTGTGGAACGTTAATCCCGTTTATTGTGAGAACGTGATAATAAGAGGCATAACCGTAAACTCTACAGACGTGCCGAGCGGTGACGGCATAGACATCTCTTCATGCAAGAACGTGCTTATAGAATACTCTACGCTCAACTGCGGCGACGACTGCTTCACGCTGAAGGCCGGACGATGCGAAGACGGACTGCGCGTCAACCGTCCTACGGAGAATGTGCTCATACGCTACTGTCTCGCCAAGGACGGTCACGGAGGCATCACCTGCGGCAGCGAGACGGCAGGAGGCATACGCCGTGTGTATCTTCACGACTGCGTGTTCTACGGCACACGCACGGGCTTCCGCTTCAAGACAAGGCGCAACCGCGGCGGCACCGTTGAAGACATCACCTATGAGAACATAAGACTGGTTAACGTGCGCGAGGCTTTCACGTGGGATCTGCTCGGTTCAAAGATGTATATGGGTGAGCTTGCGCGCCGCTATCCGCCGCTCGACATCACTCCGCTTACGCCTACGGTTAAGGACATAACCATACGCAACTTCATAGTTGAGTCGGCCGACAGGCTAATGACCGTCAACGGCATACCTGAGATTCCGTGTTCTGGCGTACTACTTGAGAACGGCAGTGTCAGGACCAACAGGATAATAAAGACGCTCAACGATGCCGACGGACTGACGCTGCGCAACATGGAGATACAGGCCACTGACAACACGGTGGTGATAGACGACAGCCGCAACGTGCTCTTCGACAATGTTACGTTCTATGTGCCCGACGGCGCGCTCAACATGGACATAAAGGGCAGCAAGGCTTCGGGCATAGTCATCCGCAGCAATGGGGCAGACGTGGTCTGCAAGCCGGGATTGAACAAACTTTAGTGTTTTGTTTTTATATATTTTAATTCTGTTTAAACATAGTGACTGAAACGCTCATGCAGGCTTGGCTCCTGTGTGAGCGTTACTTTTTTATCCTAAATCTGCCAATTATAATCCGCAGAATTTTTGTTTTTATATTGAGCATGCTTCTGTCTGAGTTTCCGTGTGTATTGACGGTATGCCTTTAGCAGGCAAGTGTTGGTTTATGATTGGGACATTTGAATATTGATAAGTGTAAGCATATTGAGGCTTATGCCGTTCATAATGATATTTTGCCTTTGTATGGATTTTCAGACAAAATAGAAAATCTGTGTCCGATAATATGCCGCTTTTGTGCATCCGGCAGCATCCCGGTCTGCAAAATGCCGCCTTTCGTGTTGCCGTTTGTGGCCTTTCGTATCCTAATATGCCACCTTTTACCATGCGTTATACCTTATATCATGAGTGAATTTTGAGGCAAAATGCCGCTGTTTTAGTGTAAGAAAAATGCACACTGATGCTCTTTGCCGTGCCAACATGTTGCTGTATAGCAGTTTACGCTTGCACACAAAAACAGCAGAATTTTACGCCCTGCTGAAAGAAATTTTAGAATAGCAAGATTCTGGAGCGTTGACTGAAATCACAATGTAAGCACCGTGTCCGCCGTGCCGGCAATATGTCAGCATGCACAGACCGTTGTCGCACACCATTTTTATAATGTCTTTTCATGGGTGCGCTGATGCTCTCCATGTGTAGAGACGTCACGGTTGCGTATGTCGTTTTCTGTCGATGTTATGATTTTCCTTTGCTTCCTTGGTGCGGTCGCGTATGTGGCTGAATTGTTTTAGTATACTGATTTTTATTTGATTTCAGGCCCTCCTGTTGCGCTTCGTCCTGAATCTTAACTTTGTTGTCCTGCTCCTTGGGCCGCCGTCCGCGCAGCGTCATTCTCTTGTCGGTGTCCTATTTGTTTATCTTGCTTTCGTCCATATACTTCTCCAGATAGTCGAGCCCTTTGTTTGTGCAGCACCCGCGCATGTAGACCGTTATGAAGGTGTGGAATATCTCCTTCAGCGAATACTTGCGGTACATCTTTGTCTGCATAACATAGTTCATGGCGGCGTCGCTCATCTTGTGCACGATGTCATAGTTGATGTCGCCCCTGAAGAATCCGTGCTCTATGCCTTTCTTCATGAAGAGGTACGAGTTGGCGCGCTGTCTCTCGTTATACTCTTGCAGAAAAGCTACAATCTTAGAGTATTTCTGCGTTTCAAGAAAGAAGCGCGGATTGATGGTTCCCAGGTCTCTCAGCTTGGCTTTAAGGAAGAAGGCTATGACGTCCATCTCGTTGTCCGTCTTTTCGGCATACTCCTGCAGCTGCTTGGTCATCTTCTCTGAGTCGTGCTTTACACACTCGTAAAGCAGGTCTTCCTTGTTGCTGTAAATCTCATACAGGGTGCGTTTGGATATTCCCATTTCCGTGGCAATATCGTCCATCTTCACAGCCCTGATTCCCTTCTGTTTGAAGAGCTGCATCGACGTTTCGAGTATCCTTGTTTTCAGATTTTCACGATAAACTGTTATGTTGCCTGTTTTGCGCATAAACACTATTCTTATTTTATTTGCAAAGTTAATAATTTTTCTAAAAAAACTATTTGCTTTCCTTTATTTTTATTACATTTGCATGACTTTTCATGATAAAGTGAAATGGTTATAAGGTAAAAGACAATACAAAATAAGATAACAGAAAACGCCTATGGTAAACATAACAAAAGAGGCCGCTCTTGCATATCACAAGAACGGGAAACCCGGAAAAATAGAAGTTAAACCGACAAAGCCCTACAGTACGCAAACCGACCTTAGTCTGGCCTATTCGCCGGGCGTTGCGTTTCCGTGCCTTGAGATACAGAAAACTCCCGATGACGCATATAAATACACCGCCAAGGGCAATCTTGTTGCCGTGATAAGCAACGGCACCGCCGTGCTCGGTCTGGGCGACATCGGAGCCATGAGCGGCAAGCCCGTCATGGAGGGCAAGGGACTCTTGTTTAAGATTTATGGCGGCATCGACGTGTTCGACATTGAGGTTGACGAAAAAGACCCCGAAAAGTTCTGCGAGGCTGTAGAGAAGATAGCCCCCACGTTCGGCGGCATCAACCTTGAAGACATAAAGGCTCCTGAATGTTTCTACATCGAAGAGCGACTGAAGCGCACGCTCGACATCCCCGTGATGCACGACGACCAGCACGGCACGGCCATCATATCTGCCGCCGGACTGAAGAACGCTCTCGAGGTGAACGGCAAGGACATATCAAAGGTTAAGATTGTTGTCAACGGAGCAGGTGCGGCAGCCATATCATGCACAAAGCTGTATATGGCTCTCGGCGCAAAGCGCGAGAACATCGTGATGCTCGACTCTAAGGGCGTTATCACCAGCGACCGCGAGAACCTTACGGAGCAGAAGAAGCTCTTTGCTACCGACCGCCGCGACGTGCATACACTCGAGGAGGCTGTCAAGGGAGCCGACGTGTTTGTCGGTCTTTCCAAAGGCAACGTGCTCACTCAGGACATGGTAAGGTCGATGGCCGACCAGCCCATTGTGTTCGCCCTGGCTAACCCCGTGCCCGAGATTTCTTATGAGGAAGCCATGGCCAGCCGTCCCGACGTGCTCATGTCTACCGGCCGTTCTGACTATCCTAACCAGATTAACAACGTTATCGGCTTCCCGTATATCTTCAGAGGCGCTCTCGACGTTCACGCCTCTGCCATAAACGAGGAGATGAAGCTTGCCGCCGTCAACGCCATTGCCAACTTGGCAAAGCAGCCTGTGCCCGATGTCGTTAACGACGCATATCAGGTAAACAACCTTACTTTCGGTCCGTCTTACTTCATTCCGAAACCTGTCGACCCGCGCCTCATCACTGAAGTGTCGGCAGCCGTTGCCAAGGCAGCCATAGAGAGTGGGGTGGCACGCACCACGATAACCGACTGGGACGAATACAAAAATCATCTACGCGAGATGCTCGGACAGGAAACCAAGCTCACGCAGAAGCTATATGATACAGCACGCAAGCACCCGCAGCGCGTTGTCTTTGCCGAAGGCATACACCCAACGATGCTCAAGGCTGCTGTACAGGCAAGGAACGAGGGCATCTGCCAGCCTATCCTGCTGGGCAACGACGAGCGCATAATGAAGCTTGCCAAGGAACTCGACCTTAATCTCGACGGCATAGAGATAGTAAATCTGCGCCACGACAACCAGAACGACCGCCGTGAGCGCTATGCACGCATACTTGCCGAGAAGCGCAAGCGCCAGGGCTACACATTCCAGGAAGCCAACGACAAGATGTTTGAGCGCAACTATTTCGGTATGATGATGGTTGAGACCGGCGAGGCCGACGCCTTCATCACGGGTCTTTACACCAAGTATTCAAACACCATCAAGGTTGCAAAGGAGGTTATCGGCATACAGCCCGGATACAACCATTTTGGCACGATGCATATCATCAACTCCAAGAAGGGTGTGTTCTACATGGCCGACACGCTTATCAACCGCCATCCTGACAAGGACGTACTCGTAGACATTGCACGTCTGAGCGCAATGACCGTAAGATTCTTCAACGAAGAGCCGAGGATAGCCATGATAAGCTATTCAAACTTCGGTTCCGACGAGATAGGCAGTCCGGCTCAGGTTCATGCTGCCGTTGAGGCTATGCAGACACGTTATCCTGACCTGGCCATCGACGGCGAGATGCAGGTAAACTTTGCTCTCGACAACAAGCTGCGCGACGCCAAGTATCCGTTCTCGCGCCTTAAGGGCAAGGATGTCAACACGCTTGTGTTCCCTAACCTCAGCAGTGCCAACAACGCATACAAGCTGTTGCGTGCAATGAATTCTGACGCTGAGATTATCGGTCCTATCCAGATGGGTCTTAACAAGCCTATACACTTCACCGACTTCGAGTGCAGCGTACGCGATGTTGTCAACATCACTGCCGTGGCCGTTATCGACGCTTACGTGCAGAAGATAAAGGAGAACAGACAATAACGGCGCAGCTGCCTGCGATATAACATTATGTATGACGGCTCCAATGATGTAACGAAATGTCATCGGAGCCGTCGTCCGTTTTATCCCAAATCCTGATTGCTGATTTGGGCTTATGCCTCATGTCTGGGCAACGCCATGCCTGGCGGCTTTAACTGAATGAGGTGTGTATAATATAAAAAGTGTGAAAAACTTCATTTTTCATGTCACTGACGGCCTTGTCATACGTCTATGACAATAGAAACAAATGACATAATTAACAACAAAACGACACTATTATGAAAAAGCTGTTTATTCTGGCGCTGGCAGCAATGTTCTGCATGGCCGGCTTTGCCAAAAGCACACAAGAGGTAATCAACGAAATCACAAAGTCTACAGGTGCTCAGACCATAACGCTCAGCAAGGACCTTATTGCAGCGCAGGCTGCCGCCATGCCTGAAAATGTCAAGGCTCTCCTGTCTAATCTTGACGGCGGCACTCTCGTCCTGCTGTCTGAGGGCACCGACGAGCAGATAAAGACATTCAACGACAGGGTGGGAGAGATAGACTCTGAAGCTTATGAAGCCATGGCTTCGTTCGTTGACGAGTCAGACACAATAAAGGTATTCGGTAAGTGTGAGGGCGACTATGTTACCGAACTTTTCATCGCTTTTTCGGATGATGAGGATTGTGCCCTTATCGACGTTACCGGCAAGATAAGCAAGGAAGACGCCATGAAGCTCCTGAACAAAGACATGTTGCAGCAGATCCTTTAACCGTAAACAGGTCATTGCTCCGCATATTCTTCAGCAAGTAGACGGCTGAAAGCATGAATGCACAAAACAAATAATGCTGTGTGCGGGCTAATATGGGTTTAAGTTAAAGAAAGATTTATATAAAAACGGACAAATGCCGGCTGTTAGGCCTGTGCATTTGTCCGTTTCCTTTTTATTGTCAAGGCATCATAGCCTTTTGTATGTGCGGCGTCGCTGCCGCATCCTCATTCTTCTTACAGTCTTATAATCTGTTTCACGCCCTTCACGTTGCGCAGCTTCTTTATCAGCTGTTCCAGTTTCGATGTGTCCTCCACGTTTACCACGAGGTTACCGCGGAACAGTCCGTCGTTGCTGTCAATGTTTATGCTGCGCATCATGATGTTCTCTTCTTTCGATATAATGCTCGTTATGTTGTTCACGATGCCTATGTCGTCGTTTCCTATAATCTTCAGCGTGATAGAGTATTGCGATTTGCCCTTTCCGCTCCACATCGCCTTCACCACTCTGTAGCCGAATCGCTTTCTCAGTTCGGGTGCATTGGGGCAGTCGGTGCGGTGAATCTTTATTCCGCCGTTTACGGTTACAAATCCGAACACATCGTCGCCGTATATCGGGTGGCAGCATTTCGACAGCGTATAGTCCACGCCTTTAAGGTTCTGGTCAATCACCAGCACGTCGTCGTTAGAGTAGGCAATCTCCTCGTTGGGGTTCTCAAAGCTAAACTCTTTCGCACTTCTTGCCGGAGCCGTTGGTGCGGTGTTGTTGTCGAACATCAGCACCTGCTGATACGTTTCTATTGTCTGGTTCACGTCGAGGCTTCCGTCTGCCATGTCTTTGTAGAAGTCGTTCGCCTCCTTATATCCCAGTTTCTTTATCAGGTGCGACACGGCACTCTCGTCAAAGTCGATCTTTCGGTTTTTCAGTCTGCGTTCAAACATTTCCTTTGCATACGCTCCGTCTTTCACCATAAGATCTTTTATGGCCATTCTTATCTTCGACTTTGCGCGGCTTGTCTTCACGATGTTCACCCAGTCCTGTTTCGGCTTTTGCGTGCTCGACGTCATAATCTCCACCTGGTCGCCGTTTTTCAGTATGTATCTGAATGTAACCGCCTTGTTGTTTATCCTTGCTCCCGTGCAGTGGTTGCCTATGTTAGAGTGTATGCGGTAGGCAAAGTCGAGCACGGTGGCTCCTTTCGGAAACTTCATAAGGTCGCCTTTGGGCGTAAACACAAACACCTCGTCCTCATAAAGATCCATCTTAAACTGGTCTATCACCTGCAGGTCGTCCTTGTTCTCCAGCGCCGTCCTTATGCTGTTGAGCCATTCGTCAAGTCCGCTTTCGCCCTTCACGCCCTTGTATCTCCAGTGGGCAGCCAGTCCTCTTTCTGCCACCTCGTCCATGCGCTCTGTGCGTATCTGCACCTCCACCCATTTGTTTTCAGGGCCGAGCACGGTTATGTGCAGACTCTCGTATCCGTTCGACTTAGGCACGCTCAGCCAGTCGCGCATACGTTTCGGGTTAGGCTGATACATGTTTGTTATTATGGCGAACACCTGCCAGCACTGCATCTTCTCCAGTTCAGCCGGCGAGTCGAGTATTATTCTTATTGCAAACAGGTCATATATGCCTTCAAAGCCGCATTGCTGTTTCTTCATCTTCTGCCAGATGCTGTGAATGCTCTTTGTGCGTCCCTTCATGTGAAACTTCAGTCCGGCCTCTTTCAGCTTCTTGTCTATAGGCGTTATGAACTTTTCTATATAAGCGTCACGGCTTTTCTTTGTCTCGTTGAGTTTCGCCTTAATCATGTAGTAGGCGTCGTGCTCAAGATATTTCAGGCTCAGGTCTTCTAGCTCGCTTTTCAGCTTATACAGTCCCAGTTTGTGTGCCAGCGGGGCATACAGATAGCTTGCCTCCTCGCTCACCTTCATCTTTGCCTCAGTGTTTGTGGTGTCCCTTATCTGCCTCATCAGGTTCACCCTGTCGGCAATCATTATCAGTATCACCCTCATGTCCTCGGCAAACGACAGCAGCAGGTTTCTGAAGTTTTCGCTCTCTATCACCGGATTCTTCTTATACAGTTCCTGTATGCTTCTGAGTCCGTGAATTATGGTAGATACGTTTTTACCGAAGTTCTTTTCTATTTCCTCAAGCGAGTTGTCGTTTTCAGCCACGCTTGTATATAGAAGTATGGCCATCACGCCGTCGCGCTTCAGTCCAATCTCGCTTACGGCAATCTGTGCGGTCTGCAGACTCAGCAGTATGGGGTTCATTCCAAACACATCGCGCTGTATAAGGTCGTTTTCGAGAGCGGTTTTCAGATGCCTGAAGACGTTTTTCTCGTCTTCTCTTTTCAGCATGCCGTGTGCGTTCTCGCGCAGTCCGCATATTATGTTTACAATGTCGTTTCTCTCTTTTTTGGTAAAGAACAGTTTTTCAGCCATATCCTTCTTGTGTGTTAAGGGCATTGCCGCCTGTTGGCGTCTGCCGTTGATGAATCTATCTTTAAATGTCCGGCTTAGGCTTGTCTTCCATGTTTCAGCATGCGTGCCGGCGTGTATGCTTACAGGTTAATAATGCCTTTGCACGGCAACTTTTCATGGTCTGCCGGAGTACATTGTTATGCAAACTTACACATTTTTCCTGATATTTTCGGATGTTCTTTCAAATAAATTAAATAATAAGGCATTTCTGACAATAAGTAATAACTTTTTAATATCTAAAGTTATGTTTTTTAAGAAAAAAACTATATATTTGTAACTGATTTACTGAAACCTTATAAAATTATAATACTTATGTTATCACCAGAAGATTTAAAGCAGATTGCCGAAAAAGGCATAACCGAAGAACAAGTAGCAACCCAACTCGAAGAGTTTAAAAAAGGCTTTCCTTTCCTGAAGCTCGAGGCAGCAGCAGGCATAGGCCGTGGCGTCATTGCTCCTGCCGACAGTGAGCGTGCCGACTATATCGCAAAGTGGGAAGCCTATAAGGCAGAAGGCAAGAAGATCGTAAAGTTTGTTCCTGCCAGTGGAGCTGCCAGCCGTATGTTCAAGGATATGTTCGCTTTTCTCGGCGCTGACTATGAGGAACCGCGTACTGACTTCGAAAAGAAATTCTTCGACAACATAGAGAAGTTTGCTTTCTATGATGAGCTTAACGCAGCTTGCGTAAAGAATGAGGGCAAGGACATCGCTGCCCTTGTTGCTGCCGGCAACTACAAGGCTGTTGTTGCCAATATGCTCGAGTCTAGGGGCCTTAACTACGGACAGCTGCCTAAGGGCCTGCTGCTCTTCCACAGATATGAAGACGGCGTGCGCACTCCTCTCGAGGAGCATCTTGTTGAGGGAGCATTATATGCGTCAAGCGCAGGCGAGGCTAACGTTCACTTCACCGTAAGCCATGAGCATAAGGCTCTGTTTGAGAAGAAGGTGGCTGAGAAGAAAGACAAATATGTTGCCAAGTTCGGCATCAACTACAATATCTCTTTTTCTGAGCAGAAGCCCAGCACCGACACTATTGCCGCCAACCCGGACAACACTCCGTTCCGCAATGCCGACGGCTCTCTGTTGTTCCGTCCCGGAGGTCATGGTGCTCTCATCCAGAATCTTAACGACATCGACGCCGACGTAATTTTTGTAAAGAACATCGACAATGTTGTGCCCGATCGTCTTAAGAACGACACCGTAACCTATAAGCAGCTCATTGCCGGAATTCTTGTAACGTTGCAGGAGAAGGTGTTCAGCTATCTGCGCCTGCTCGACAGCGGTGAGTATAGCAATTCACAGATTGAAGAAATCATACGTTTCGTTCAGAACGATCTGTGCTGCCGCAAGCCAGACATCAAGAATCTTGAGGATGCCGACCTCGTTATCTATCTGCGCTCAAAGCTCAACCGTCCTATCCGTGTCTGCGGAGTCGTAAAGAACGTTGGCGAGCCGGGCGGAGGTCCGTTCCTTACCTACAATCAGGACGGCACCATCAGTCTGCAGATACTTGAGAGCAGTCAGATTGACAAGAGCAACACCGAATACATGAAGATGTTCACCGAGGGTACACACTTCAATCCCGTTGACCTCGTTTGTGCAGTTAAAAATTATAAGGGCGAGCCGTTCAATCTGCCTGACTATGTTGACAAGACAACAGGATTTATCAGCAGCAAGAGCAAGAACGGCAAGGAGCTGAAGGCTCTCGAGTTGCCGGGCTTGTGGAATGGTGCTATGAGCAACTGGAACACAGTGTTCGTAGAAGTTCCTCTGTCAACATTCAACCCCGTAAAGACCGTCAACGACCTTCTTCGCGAGCAGCATCAATAAGATAAAAATAGAGAATTGGGATTCTTTACATGCCCAATTCTCTATTTTCTTTATTATAGAATATATTTTTTGTTTCATAATTAGCATCGCTGAACTGCGTTTGCGCTTAGTGCCTTGCGTCAATAAAAACAAAAAGGCGGGCTGAAAATCACAATACATTTGGATTTTTCGTTTTTCACTTTTAACTTTTCATTTTCGTAAGACGCACTACGTTGCCATTGTGCCGGCTGATCTGTGCTTTCGAGGCGGGAGTTAAAGGAGTTAAAGTAGTTATCGCTCACTTAGGTGAGCTTGTAGTTAGAGTCAAATGCCTTGTTGATTCTTATCATAACTTCATAATCACTACGTTTGGTAATGTGCCGGCGGATCTGCGCTCCGCCGGAATTAAATATAAGGATCTATGATCCGCTAAAAATACCGCTGCCTTATGAAGTGAGTAATGAAAAATTTAATGCTATGTTTGCATTAAAAGTATAAGATGATGCTAAATAGGAAGTAATCGGATTAAGTAAATCCTGATATTCATTTCCGGCCGATTGCAAATCAGCCGGCACATTAGCTTTATTGGTTCTTATCGCACGCACTACGCTAAGTTATCGCTCACAAAGGTGAGCTAGTCGTTAGAGTCAAATGCCTTGTTGATTCTTATCATAACTTCATAATCACTACGTTTGGTAATGTGCCGGCGGATCTGCGCTCCGCCGGAATTAAATATAAGGATCTATGATCCGCTAAAAATACCGCTGCCTTATGAAGTGAGTAATGAAAAATTTAATGCTATGTTTGCATTAAAAGTATAAGATGATGCTAAATAGGAAGTAATCGGATTAAAAAATTAGCTGTGCTGACCTTCGGTTCTTATACTCAATTCCGGCAGATTAATTCTATTGATTGTCGGCTGCGCTCGGCATAACCAAATGAAATTTGCTTCTGCTCTCACTTGCACGACAATTGCAAATCCGCCGGCACATTAGTCTTGTTGCTACATAACCGGCGGCACGGGGCTAATGTTCTGTCGGATATGCTATCCGACAGCAAAAAATATAAGGATCTTTGATCCGAGACTCATACCTATTAATCAAAAAATAGGAAGTAATCGGATTAAAAAATTAGCTGCGCTAACCTTCGGTTCTGATATTCATTTCCGGCCGATTTTTCGCTGTGCTCAACAACTCGTGCAAATCCGCCGGCACATTAGCCTTCTTGGTTCTTTTCGCACGCACTACGTTAGCATTTGGATTTTTCACTCTTCACTCTTCACTTCCGTCAGGCGTTTTTCACTTTTAATTTTTAGTTTTTAGTTGCGCTTTGCGCCGGCTCTTCCTGATGCCATGTCTGATATATACAATATTCCGGTAGCTTTGTCCCTTGCATTAAATTCTATGTAGTAGATATCTTCAAGGTCGTAGCCGGATTTTGAAGAGTCCCAAGACATTGAGCCAGAGCCTTTGCCTACGGTTTTCAGTTCTTCTCTATAATATTTGTCGCCGTTTGCCGTTTTCACTTTACATGTAATGCCCAGTGTGTATGTGCCTTCCTTCTTTAAATTATAGTCAAGGTTGTAATACTTTGTCAGCGTAGGCGTAATGGTCAGTATATAATTCTTTCCCGGTGTCTCAACCGATGTCTCTTCATAATATATTATTTTGTTGCCCGTCTTGTGATACGGTCTTATGTAATATGTTGTGCCGCGTTTCAGCGTTGTTCCGCTGTTGCCGATAATCCGTGAAAAACCGTTCAGACATTCATCATTCTCATTCATCTTTATTATTGCGTTTTCAATAGTGGGTTTGGGTGATGTTCCAATGCAGAATCCTGTTTTGTCAGGCAGTCCTGTTGTGCTGTTTTTTGTCAGCCCCACGGCTATACATGGTCTTTCACCGTCCTGCACAAAGTTTACTTTTGTTTTCAGTGCCTTTGATGTTACCACGTTTTCAGAGCTGCCTTCGCCATCTCCGTCGTCGTTACCTTCACTGTTGCCTATGCAGATGTCAATCAGAGTCTTGTCTGGCAGTTCATCGCTGTCAATTTTGAAATACCACAGGTCATCTTTCTTTACCGTTGTCAGCAGACCGTTAACAAGCGTCTTATATTGCGTTGTAACCTTGGCATATCCCTGGTTTCCTGACACAAAGTTAAGTTCCATGTCATATTGGTGCCATGGGTCGCTCCATCCTTCAGGGTCTGGCGATGCCTGATAATACATCACCTTCATGCTTACCGTCGCCTTGCTCTGGCTCGTTTTTACGTATGCATATTTCGTTACGCCTATCATCTGCATAGCCGAATAGCTCAGCACGTTTGGCGTACCTTGCTTGTCTACATACAATGCCATGGCCCTGTATAGTTTTCCTTCATATTCATAATAGAACTTCAGTTCGTGTCCGTTCAGGTTTTCTAAAGCCATGTCCTCATATGTTCCGTCTGTAGTGCCGTCTTCGTCGCTGTCACTTCCGCATCCTGTTGTGCATAATGCCACGCACACCATCATCATGTACGTAATAAGTTTTGATGTAAATTCTTTCATGGTGTTTTTCTTATATTCCACGTTTTATCGTGGGTTATCATTCTCTTTAATAATTCTTACAAAACATTTTTTGCAAAGATAATGTCTGTTTGTTCGTCAATGACGATTTTGTCGTTTAATTTATGTTAAATATCTACATATAGGCATATTTTCCAGTTGACCATAAATCGTCAGTTTGTATACAGTCGCTTTTTATTTGCTTATGTCTTTGCTTTTTTCCTGAAAAGCTATATATTTGCATTGCTTAAAAAATAATTAACCTTAATCAAATGTTATGAACGCTTACAGCTATTCTTGCCGCACATTCATGTCCGTTTCGTCTCTTATGTCATCTTTGCGCCCTTCACGCATGCCCTTGCGCCTTGCCTTATTCTTTGTCTTGCTGTCATTCTCGTCTCAGCTCCGTTCCGCCTTGCCCGAGCGTACCGCAGCTAACGTCAGCAAGTATGCAGACATCTGCAAGCGCAACATCTATAAGGAGATGCGCGGAATGTATCGCGAGGCAGGCGGCTCACTTAAATATAAGTTTCTTGCTCCCGGCAGCAGTCAGTATCTCGATATGCTTTGGGACTGGGACTCATGGCTCAGCAACGTGGCTCTCAGGCAGATTCTTCTCGACAACGGCACGCCTAAAGACAGCATTCAGGCACTCGACTATGAGCGCGGCTGTGTGCTCAATTCGTTGAGCTATTGCGGCATGGACGGCTGGATACCTATATGGATAGAGCGCAACGCACCTTCACGCGAAGAGATGCTTAAGAAGCGTAATCCCTGGAAGTCGAATATGCACAAGCCAACGCTGGCTCAGCATGCAGCCTTTATCGTCAGGACAATGAACGGAGATGCTGAGTGGCTGCGCGACGATTTCTATTATTTGCAGGCCTTTGTGTCTAAATATATGAACTTCCACCGCCATAAGGCAACAGGTCTTCTTTATTGGGAAACTGATGAGGCTATAGGCGTAGACAACGATCCCAGCACGTTTTATCGTCCCCACGAAAGTTCCGGTTCAATATTCCTCAACGCCCTTATGTATAAGGAACTGCAGGCCATGTCCTACATCGCCCGATGTCTCAGTTTGGGCGAGATAGCGGCTCAGTATGATAAAGAGGCAGCCGACTTGAAGTCGAAGATACAGGAACACTGTTGGGACCCGCGCGACAAGTTTTATTACAGCGTCGACCTCAATCTGTTGCCTGTCGAGAAGCCGGCCATCAGCGGTCTTAATCCCGGCGACCTCTATCTGCATGTCGGTCAGCCGCGTAATTACGACTGCCTTATCCAGCGTTTCAGCGTGTGGAGTGGCTTTATGTCCATGTGGGCAGGCATAGCTACGCCGTCTCAGGCAGCCGACATAGTCCGTCTTCATTATCGTGACACCACGTCGTTCAATGCCCCTGCCGGCATCCGTTCACTGTCTCCGTTAGAGAAGATGTATAATCTTCGTGCCAGCGGTAATCCTTCGTCATGGCAGGGACCAATATGGATTAATGTCAACTACCTCGTCTTCCGTGGCCTTCTTAACTATGGCTACACCGCTGAAGCCCGTGAGCTGGCTGAAAAGACCATTATCCTGCTAGGTCGCGACTTCGAGCGCTTCGGTGCGTTACATGAGTATTACCTGCCTGAAAACGGAGAGCCGGTGCTCAATAAAGGCTTCCAGAATTGGAACTTCTTAGTCTTAAACATGATAGCCTGGCTAGAAGGCCGCCCCACCATTTCTGAGTTTTAATCGTATAGCATAATAAATGAAGAGCAGGCGCAAAAGTGCAATTAAATAGTGAAAGCCCCACCAAACCTCCCCCGTGGGGAGGCTTTTGTTCCGCCAATTGTATTGTGCCGGCGGATCTGTGCTTTCGAGTCGGGAGTTAAAGTAGTTATAGGAGTTATCGCTCACTAAGGTGAGCTAGGAGTTAGAGTCATATGCATTGTTGATTCTTATCATAACTTCATAATCACTACGTTTGGTAATGTTCCGGCGGATCTGCGCTCCGCCGGAATATAATATAAGGATCTTTGATCCGCTAAAAATACCGCTGTCTTATGAAGTGAGTAATAAAAAATTTAATGATAATTTTGCATTAAAAGTATAAGATGATGTCAAATAGGAAGTAATCGGATCAAAAATTAGCTACGCTGACTTTCGGTTCTTATATTTAATTCCGGCGGAGCGCAGATCCGCCGGTACAATAGCATATTTAAGAATAGGAAGTAATCGGATTAAATAAATCCTGATATTCATTTCCGGCCGATTGCAAATCAGCCGGTACAATAGCGAACGTAGTGATTATGAGGTCAGGATAAGAATCCACAATGCATTTGACTCTAACTCTCACTTGCACGACAATTAATTTCATTGATTGTCGGCTGCGCTCGGCATAACCAAATATAATTTGCTTCTGCTCTCGCTTGCACGACAATTGCAGATCTGCTGGCACAATAGCCTTGTTGTTTTTTTTCGCACGCACTACGTTGCCATTGTTCCGGCTGATTTGCAATCTGCCGGAATTGAGTATAAGGATCTTTGATCCGCTAAAAGTACCGCTATATTATAAAAGTGAATAATGAAAAACGAAGTTCGACGTTAGTCAATTCAATGTTTTACTACAAGAAATAGGAAGTAATCGGATCATAGATCCTTATATTTAATTCCGGCAGATTGCAAATCAGCCGGCACATTAGCGAACGTAGTGCTTATAAGGTCAGGATAAGAATCCACAAAGCATATGACTTTAACTCCTTTAACTACTCTAACTCCTTTAACTACCGAGAAACAAAAGCCTCCCCACGGGGGAGGTTTGGTGGGGCTTTTACTTCCTCCTTGTAATCACCTTTCCCGGTATCACGGTCAGTTTCATGGTGCCGTTTTCTTCTATTGCCACTTTCATATATCTTGCCTTTTCCACCACCTTTCCGTCAACTTCCATTACGCCCCATTGTCTCGGACTGTCCTCAAAGGCACAGAGCTTGCCTATCGGCGGCATTATCATTCTGTATTTCGGCGGCACTACGACTCTGTCGCCCGACTTCAGTCCCCATTTCGTTCCGCTCTTAAATGGTTGTGCGTCGGTTATCCTTTCCAGTCTTTTCTGCCTATGTTCCTGTTCCTCTTGTTCCTTTCTCAGTCTCTTTTCCGCAGCCCTTGCGCAGGCTTCCGTCTTCAGTCTTTTTAGCAGGGCTTCCATGCCGTCCTTTCCGTCTATCCGTTCAGGCGTCATGCCTTTAGCCATGTGATAGAAGCGTCCGTCATTGTCAGCCGCTATAATACTTCCGTCAGCCAGTCTGCCGCAACACCAGTATGCCCTTTCCTCGTCACCTTCTATCACGCATGCCGATGTCTCGTAGCCCGTGCTAAGCGTCAGCGCAGCCTTGCGGCATGTCTCCGGCACGTTGCTGTCAGGTATTTCCAGATAAAAGCCGCGCCATGCCAGTTCGCCGCGTCCTATGCCCTGAGCGTTCACATACACATCCTTAGTCCTGCTGTATAGCGTTCTGCCCATCTTCAGCATCTCCACGCTTCCGAATACCATCACTTCCGGCTTCTCCCTGTACAGTCTGTTTGTCCTTATGTCAATATAAAACGTCTTGCATCCGTTGTCTTTCACCTCAACGAAGTCGTTCTTCACAAACCTCATGCCGCTGTATCTGTCGATTCTCATCATCACATTACCGTCGCCGTCAATCACGCCAACGCGCATGTCGCCGAATCTCACGGCAGCCATGTTGTCCTTTATGTCAAACACCTTCGCATATTGCGCCTTCGCCGTTATCTTCCTGCCGCGTTTCAGGCCCCATGTTCCGCTCCGTTTGTCCTTGTATGCCGTCAGTGCCTTAGCCTCCGTCTCGTCTCCGTCTTTGGCTTTCTCTATATATGTCAGCAGCCTTTCGTGGTTCATCACCACTTCCATTTCCTCCTGTCCTATAGTCTCTTCGTCAGCAGTCCGTGCCGTCGCAGCCAGTTGCCTGCCACGCCTTTCCGTCTCTGCCTTTCCCGTCATCCTGCCTTCAAACATAGCCTGCCAGTCGCGTTCCCTTGTCGGCAGTCCGAACACACGATACAGCCCCACGTTGTCTATCAGCATGCACGCATCCTTGCCCTTGCTCATTCGCAGTCCGCGGCCCACCTGCTGCAGATATTTAGCCAGCGACAGGGTAGGGCGGCCCATCTGCACAAACTCCACGTCAGGACAGTCGAAGCCCTCGCTGAACACGTCAACGTTCACCATCACCTTTATCCTTCCCGCCTTAAAGTCGTCCACCAAGGCTTTACGTGTAGCCCGCGGCGTCCTGCTGTCTATCGCCACTGCCTTCACGCCCCGTCTGCTGTAGTATTCCGCAATGTTTCTGGCGTGTTCAATGCTTATGGCGTACACAATGCCCTTTTTGCCGTCGGCATAGCGTTTCATGGCGTCATACAGCCTTTCGATGCTCGTCTGCCTGTTCAGCTTCTCGTTCATCTCCTTTATCTGGTAGTCGCCGTCGGTGCCCCGTCTTTTCAGTTCGTTTATCAGTCTCTGTTCCTCGCTCTCACGTCTTATCGACACATAGTCGAACACCGACAGATATCCGCGTCTTACAAACTCCGCAATGCTCCATCCCGATATCAGCTTGTCAAACAGATCCGTAAAACCCTTGCCGTTCATTCTGCATGGCGTGGCCGTCATTCCCAGCTTCTTAGCCTCCGGGTATCTTCGCCACAGTTCGGCGTATGTGTCCGCCAGCGCATGGTGAGCCTCGTCTATCACTATCAGACTCGGCATCTCGTCCTTCACGTCCTCCCAGTGCTTCGCCAGCCATTGTATCGATAACACGTGGATCTTACTGGCGTAAGACAATTGAGAATTGATAATTGATAATGGAAAATTATGATTTGCCTTGTGCTTATTTATAGGCGTTGAACAACGTTTGTCACAGTCTAATTGTGAAACATCGTTCGGTTTACCCCAATTATGCCTTATGAAACGTAGTTCAGCGTTAGCTAATTGTAAAACGTCGTTCGGTTTACCCCAATTGTGAAACGTCGTTCGGTTTCCCCAAATTATGAAACGTAGTTCAGCGTTAGCTAATTGTGAAACATCGTTCGGTTTAACCCAATTATGAATTATGAATTGTTCTACCGTTTCCTTTATCTGTTCCACCAGTTCCCGTCTGTGCGCAACAATCCACACGCTACGCGTCCGTCCTGTCGTTTCGTTATTAGCGTTTAGTTCTTCATTCACGAGTGCAGCCAATACTCTCGTCTTGCCGGTGCCTGTAGGCATCTGCACCATCACGCTCTTGCATCTTTGCCATTCGTCAATGATGCGAGCCATTATGTCCGTCTGATAGTCGCGTAAGTAAGCCACAGATTATGGAAGTGGTTGTTAGAAGTTAAAGTAGTTATAGTAGTTAGAGTCAAATGCTTTGTAGATTATTATCATGACTTCACATAGTGCGTGCGACAAGAACCAACAAGGCTAATGTTCCGGCTGATTTGCAATCGGCCGGAATTGAGTATAAGAACCGAAGGTCAGCGCAGCTAATTTTTTAATCCGATTACTTCCTATTTGACATCACCTCATACTTTTAATGCAAACATAGCATTAAATTTGTCATTACTCACTTTTATAATACAGCGGTACTTTTAGCGGATCATAGATCCTTATATTTAATTCCGGCGGAGCGCAGATCCGCCGGCACATTACCAAACGTAGTGATTATGAAAGTAATCAGATTGCAAATCTTTATATTCACTTCCGGCAGATTAATTCTATTGATTGTCGGCTGCGCTCGGCATAACCAAATGAGATTTGCTTCTGCTCTCACTTGCACGACAATTACAGATCCGCCGGCACAATGGCAACGTAGTGCGTCTTACGAAAGTGAAAAGTTAAAAGTGAAAAACGAAAAATCCAAATGTATTGTGGTTTCTACTTGTAAACACTACGTTTGCAATTGGATTTTTCACTCTTCACTCTTCGTTCTTCACTTAAATATGCTCCTAGCTTACCTTAGTGAGCGATAACTTCTTTAACTACTTTAACTACCAATAATATTAGCGCATGTTTTTTTCACTCTTTTATTGCGCTTTGCGCCTGCCTGCTTTTCACTTAATTTCCACTATTTCCCTTACGAAGAACACGCCGTCGTAGTCTTCGGCGAAGCCGGTGTCCCATTTGCCGTTATATTCCAGTCGCAGAGTTACGTCTACAGGGTTGCCGTTTTTCTGTCCTCCCGTTATCTTGTCATACATATCCTCCAGGCGACCGGTCTTGTCCACTATCCAGTATTCGTCATCCGTCCCGTCGGGCCTGAAGGAGCGCACCTCATGAGCCAGACTCATCTCGCCCTTCATCGTGTAAAGCACATCGCGCGACAAGGTGCTGTCAGGCTCATCACATAGCGTTACGCTGTTTTCGTCAAACAGAGGAGCGTCCTGACCTATCTCTACAAACACCACCTTGCCCGGATGGCCGTCGTACATCTCAAAATATCTGCTTCCGCTGTTGCCTACGCCCCATCCGTTGCATGTCGATGCCACAGGCTCCGTCTTCATAAGCTCATCCGTTGCCTTGGCATAGTCGCCGTCAGGAACCATCACGTAGCGTTTCACGCCCTCGCGCCCCGACTTCACCTGCTTAAACTTGCCCGGCTGCTCCTTGTCCCATTCTCCTGCCTTCTCAATGGCGTCTATCACCCCGTTGATGTCATTGCCGTTGATGCTGAACACCTGAATAAGTCTGTGCGGCCTCCCGTCGCCGTCTCTCACCATCACGATGCCCGGAAGCAGCGGATCGGCCATCAGTCTTATCTTATCGTTACGCTGAACCCTCAGCTTCATCCCGGCTCCTTTCAGCTCACGCCATTCAAAGCCGGCATGTGCAGTACGCTGCACCCTTCTGCCTTTTATAGGCTCATTGATAGCCGACTTGCGCACATACACCACCTTGTTCATGCGCCTTTCAAGCGTCAGCGTGTCTTTAGCTACGTCGATAATGCGCAGCGTGTCAGAGAAATTTATCGTCTGTCCGTTGCCGATGCTCTCTCCGTCAAGTATAAGGCGGTCACCTTCAGTCCTCCAATAACAGTACCTCAGCGTAGCCATACCGATAGACTCCGCGCTGCCGTCGTCGTTAAGACACATGCCCCGCATGTATGCTATTTCCTTAGGCACTTGCTCAATCCAGCATCCCGTCAGGTCTGTTTCGCATCTTCCTGCAAGCGGACTAAGCATCAAAGCCGCCAATAAAACTATCTTTTCCATCTTTTCCTCCTTATTCTATACGTTAATAAACTTCTACGGCACAAATATATGAAATAATTGATTAGCAAGAAGCGCCGTTAAGATTTTTACTCTTTAATTGTCCTTTTTCAACAGAAGCCCATCTGGCTTTTGCGCCGGCTTTTCGTTCTTCACTCTTTATTTTCGTAAGACTGCGGTATTTTTTAGCGGATCAAGAGATCCTGATATTATATTCCGGCGGAGCGCAGATCCGTCGGAACAATAGCAACGTAGTGCGTGTGCTTTGTCGATTATTGTCAATTGTATTACATTGAAAAGGATCAACAAGACATATGACTCTAACTCCTAGCTCACCTTAGTGAGCGATAACTACTTTAACTCCTTTAACTCCTAATCTTTCGTACCGGCGGATCTGCGCTCCGCCGGAATTGAGTATTAGGATCTTTGATCCGCTAAAAATACCGCTGTATTATAAAAGTGAGTAATGACAAACGAAGTTCTACGTTAGTCTAGTCAATATTTTACTACAAGAAATAGGAAGTAATCGGATCATAGATCCTTATATTCAATTCCGGCAGATTTTTCGCTGTGCTCAACAACTCGTGCAGATCAGCCGGCACATTAGTCTTGTTGATTATTATTGATCGTAATATATTGAAAAAATCCACAGCACTACGTTTGCATTTGGCTTTAACTCCTATAACTACTTTAACTACTATAACTACCAGAGTTAAGAAGATATGAAAGCAAGCACTACGTTGCTAATGTGCCGGCGGATCTACGCTCCGCCGGAATTGAATATAAGGATCTTTGATCCGATTACTTCCTATTTTGTCATTGCATCATTTATACTTCACCTAAATCAGCGGTACTTTTAGCGGATCAGGAAATTAGCTGCGCTGACCTTCGGTTCTTATATTATATTCCGGCGGAGCGCAGATCCGCCGGCACATTAGTCTTGTTGATTATTATTGATCGTAATATATTGAAAAAATCTACAAGGCATTTGACTTTAACTACTATAACTACTTTAACTACTCTAACTCCTACCCCCATTATTTATTTGTTAATTTCCCAATCATATATTTTATATTAAAAAACATTTACCATGACTACAGTAAGACTAACATTCAGGATGGCGGCTGACAGCAGCCGCAAAGGCACATTGTATTTTCAGATTATACACCGTAATACGGTTAAGACACTCAGCACCAGATGCCGCATCTTTGCCGACGAATGGGACGAGCCCAACAGTCGCATATTCATCATGTCGCCGGTGTCTGCCAGGCGCACTGCCACGCTGCTCGGCATACGCAACAGGATCAGACACGAGATGCAGCGGCTCAACGGCATAATCAGCAAATACGACTGCAGCGGACTGCCTTACAACACTGCCGACATCATCCATTGCTACCGCAACTCTCAACAGGCTGTCAACCACTCGCTGTTCGCCTTCATGCACCGACATATCCGCATGCTCAGTGCCCAGGGCAGACTGCGCACCGCCGACACTTACCGACAGACGCTCAGCAGCATCACCACATTCCGCAACGGCGCCGACATCAGCATCTCCATGCTCACCGCCCCGTTCGTCGAGTCGTATGAGTCGTGGCTGCGCTCCCGTCGCCTTTGCCGCAATACCACGTCGTTCTATATGCGCATCCTGCGCAGCGTCTACAACAAGGCAGCGGCCGAAGGCATCGTCCCTAAGGGCAATCCCTTTGCCACGGTCTACACGGGTGTCGACAAGACCTCGCGCCGCGCCGTCAGCCTTGCCGACATCAGCCGCATCAAGGCTCTCAACCTCGCTGCCCACACCCCACTTGCCTTTGCGCGCGACATGTTTCTCTTCTCGTTCTACATGCGCGGCATGTCGTTTGTCGACATGGCATTTCTGCGCAAGAAAGACCTCAGCAACAACTACGTCGTCTACAGCCGCAAGAAGACCGGGCAGCAGCTCACCGTCAGATGGGAGCGCCCCATGCAGGCCATCGTCGACGCCTACGGCCCTTCTTCCACACAATATCTCCTTCCCGTCATCGTCCGTGAAGACGGCACCGAGCGCAGCCAGTATCTCAACGCCATGCTCCGCGTCAACCGCAACCTCAAGAAGATAGGCGTCATGGCAGGCATCCCCATTCCGCTCACCATGTATGTTGCGCGCCATTCGTGGGCCACGGCAGCCAAGGAGAAAGACATCTCCATTGGCATCATCAGTCAGGCAATGGGCCACGACTCCGAAAACACCACGCAGATATATCTCGCATCCATCAAGACCGGGAAAATAGACGATGCCAACCGCGACATCCTCAATGGTATCTGAATAAATATTTAGGGCTGTATGTTCAAAACGACTTACTCTTACGAAGAGTACATCTAACGTTGCAAATTTACGAATTTATTTTTTATTACCAATATTTTGCCGAGAAAAATCGTGTTTATTCATGTTTACAAAATTGTTACAATATGAACTTCTGTGAACCAGATTTATGTCATATTGATTCTTATTCTCTGATTATCAAATATTTAGCAACGTTAGATGTACTCTTCGTAAGAGTGAGTCATCAATTTGTTGAGCTAAGCAGACGAGACTATTATGGATAGTAATACACCGATGCATGTTAAAAGTCCGACGGTAACACCTACCGACGGCGCCGTAGGCGTGCCAAAAGCAGCCAAAAACGGCAAACATTGGTATATAGCCGTCGTAAACAACAACTCCGAAAAACTTTGTTGCGAGAGGCTTCTGGCACGCATTGCGTCGCAGCCTGACAGCGAAAAAGACTACGAGGTCTATGTGGCAGCGCAGAAGGAGATGCGCACATGGCGCAACGGCCGCCGCAAGCTCGTAGAGCGCATCATCTTCCCCACCCTCGTCTTCATCCGCTGCACCGACCTCATGCGCCGCAAGGAGATAGTGTTCCTGCCATACATCAAGCGCTTCATGGTCAACATAGCCGGCAGTCCCGAAAACGGCCATCGCCCTGTTGCCGTCATCCCCGACCAGCAGATGCGCAGCCTTATGCGCATGGTCAGCGATGCCGAGAGCGACGTAACCATCGACCCGCGCCCGTTGCGCCGTGGCGAGAAAGTACGCGTCAACGGAGGCAAGCTCATGGGCCTCGAAGGCTATGTCCTTCAGTGTCCCGACAACAGCACCAGCCTCGTCATCGACATCGGCATCCTCGGCAGCGCCAAGGTCAATATATCGCGCGACCTGCTCGATCCGATAGAGTAACAGAATCGTCATAATAAACACCACATATATCATCATATCTCCAATTAATTTCAGAACTTAACCGTAAAGGCGGGCAATATCAGTCAGGTAAAAAATACACCGGACACACATCGCCCAAAGCTTCATCGGCAGGATAACACCCTACTCCATTAGCTACAGACTGTGCAAAGATATAGCCACTCTGAACATATTTCACCATTTTGTCCCCAACGGGACAAAAAAGTTGCTAACGCAACGCTATATAAGTGAAAAATTAACAGTGAACAGATGGCAATAAAAAAATAAAAAGTAAAAATTAAAGGCTAAAGAAATTACTTGCAATCACTACCTACGTTTGCTAATGTTTGGTATAAAGTTATGATGTAATGCCACATAGGAAGTAAGCGGATCAGGAGATCCTTATATTCAATTCCGGCGGAGCGCAGATCCGCCGGTACAATAGCGAACGTAGTGATTATGAAGTTATGATGAGAATCAACAAAGCATATGACTTTAACTCTTCTAACAACTACCGAATGTCTTGTGGGTATAGCCAATGTATTACGATCGATAATAATCAACAAGACTAATGTGCCGGCTGATTTGTAATCTGCCGGAATATAATATCAGGATCTTTGATCCGCTAAAAGTACCGCATATTTAATGAAGTATAAATGATGCAATGACAAAATAGGAAGTAATCAGATTGCAAATCTTTATACTCAATTCCGGCGGAGCGCAGATCCGCCGGAACAATAGCGAACGTAGTGCTTGCGAAAAGAATCAACAAAGCATATGACTTTAACTCCTATAACTTCTTTAACTACTATAACTACCGATGATAATCCTCGGTACAAAAAGTTATGATAAGAAGCCACAAAGCATATGACTTTAACTACTATAACTTCTTTAACTACTATAACTACCGATGATAATCCGCCGGCACCAAAAATGATATTGTGTAAATTCAATTATACAACAATGAAAAATTTAGAATCAGCCGAAAAGAAGGCACGTCTGTTAACCACAGTGGTTATCGACAAATTAGTTAAGTCAACCTGCCGCAGCTGCAGGACACTAGAAACAGAGCTGCATGTACGTCACGGATTCATTAAAGCAGTCTAAGACAACAACCTGAAGCCTGGCGACAGCCTTACCTGCATCCAGCTGTTGGCCGCCAACTCGATAATAGTAGACGGCTACAAGCGCAGAATAGAAAACTATCGCCTCATCAAGTCGCCACAACAGCAGGCAGAACAAGAAAAGCTCAACGAGTGGCGCAACTACTTCACACAGCTCATCACCCAACTCACAAGAGACTGAGGCGCAAATAAAGAGCCCCACCAAACCTCCCCCATGGGGAGGCTTAAGTTTCGATTTTTCTAAATGAAGCACGAAAAGCAGGCTTGAGCAATTAAAAATTAATAAAGTTTGTCCTGATGCTAAGGCCTTGCCTTCAACAATATACAAATCACAATATTGCAAGAATGATAAATCTGGCGTAATAACGTGTCAGCAGTACTGAAAAACAAATACATCATATAATATAAAACCGACTAACTTTTAATATCAATCATCGACATCGGTTAATTCATTCTTACTGACTATTTTCTGCTGACCCGTTGCGGCTGACGCCATAGTAGATGTTTAATGCCCTCCACAGCCGGGAGGGCACAAATAAAACAAAAAGAAAAAATATGTTTGACACACTGTCCAGGCAGTTTAAGGAACTACTTAAATTTCCCTTTATCCACAAAATACGTAACGGCTGCAAGCACTATGCCGGCCGCTATCTCGACGGAAAGGCCTATTATTACTACGACGAGCGTGCCGACGGCCGCGTTTACGAAGGCAGCTTCTATTATCTGGGCAAATATTACTACCACCCTCACGGCAAGACGACCGACTATGTCAGCGGCACCTATCTGCACAGCAGCAAACATGGCCGCTGGAAGTTCCATCATAAGCGCCACGGTTCCAACAAGCTGCTCTACGTCGACTATTTCGAGGGCCGTCACAATGGCATCTATAAGTATAAGTCATCCGGCAAGAACGGCAGAAATGGCATTGACAATCTTCTCTTAGTGGAAATGAGCGACGGTCATCCCTGTGGTGCCATAAACGGTCATTTCTCCGGCGAGATCTTCACCGGCCGCTGTGATGCCGAAGGTCGTCCCGACGGCACATGGACCATGGATCTTTCGCATACACCGGAGTGCCGCACCGACTATGAAGTATGGGATCACGGCCATCTTACCGAGTCATACACCATCGACCTCACCACCGGCACCAGAAAGTCTAACGACAACAGCATACTGGCCTTCCTCAGAAGTTTCGTCTATTACGAGTGTCTCCCCATGGAGCGCCTCATCACCAAAGGCTCCATCGCCTGGCGCGGCAACTTCAAGACGGAAGAGGAAATAAAGTGAATGGCAGTTCGGGCGAAAAGAACCAACAAAGCACATGGATTTTTCACTCTTCACTTTTCACTCTTCACTTCCGTCAGGCGTTTTTCATTTTTAATTCACGCAGTGACAGGGTGGTAACCTGCTCTATAAACTCCTTACGCGCGCGCCCGAGGAATATAAGTGTTAATA
>OGOM01000249.1_pt1 | contig 56415 bp, 48 predicted proteins | sample 1552681 | NCBI WGS metagenome assembly OGOM01 (sample SAMEA2580188, study PRJEB22360) | human gut metagenome | biome: human gut; feature: human-associated habitat; material: faeces | place: Denmark | collected 2008/2010 | reverse complement strand
AGCCTTTTTTATTTTGAATATAAAATATGACACATACACTTGACAATATGCATACGTAGAAGAAACGCATCAAGTGCTTGCTAAGAGAAACTTTGTGCTGGCAGTAAGAGGAGGTATCTTTGGTGATAAACCAACTGCTTACTATGACTTTGGAGAGTAGAAAGCGACAAGATAGCTGTTTATTGGATGAAATAGGACATTTCTTCCCCAAAACAGTATGTTTATGGTATACTAGCTATTAGTAATGCGATTTCAACCGACATTACATATTATGATGAGAAATTAATACAAAGGACTATTCTTTCACAGCTTATGATGCACTACGAAGCAGTATTACATTGTAGGAGATTATGAATATTGTCTGATACATCTTATCGTATACAGTGGGGATGACACCGGGGGAATAAAAGCAGCAGAGACCATGGTAAACAGTTTTCAGTGGGCGGATTAGGTAACTTTGACAAGAGCGAGGAAACGAAAATGACGGAAAGTAAGATACTTCTGGTATTAGATAAAAAAGATTATGAGGATGGCATGCCGGTATTTGAAAGAAAGTGCGTCCGGGCAATCATAGAAAAGAATGGAAAAATTGCAGTCCAGCGCGGCAGGGCAGGGGACTGCAAAATATTAGGCGGCGGCATGGATGGTGAGGAAGATTTTGAAACGGCACTTTCCAGAGAAGTATTAGAAGAGGGCGGATTGATATTATGCCCGGGAAGTATGCAGCTGTTGGGCGAGATAGAAGAAAAACGCCGTGATTTATTTGAAACAGATAAAATATATCACTGTCACACCTATTTCTTTGCCTGTGCAGTTGAGGAGAGAACAACAGAACCGCATATGACAGAAAGCGAGAAGGCAAAGGGCTATTATCTGGAATGGATGACACCGGAAGAGATTGTAAAAGCAAATGAGCCATTTTCGAAGGAACCGTGGATATATCGCGATACTGCATTTATTAAAATGTTGATGGAGGGAAATTTATGAACACAGGATATGAGGGAATCCTGCAATTTCGGGGAAAGTGGAGAGATTATCAGGAAAGAGTACTCTTACATGCACAGCAGTATTTGAAGGATGGAAAGATACATATTGTGGCAGCGCCGGGTTCCGGCAAGACTACACTTGGAATAGAACTGATTCGGAGGCTGGGAGCACCCTGCCTTATTTTTTCACCCAGCATTACCATCCGCCAGCAATGGCTGATGCGTATACAGGAGGGCTTCTTAACCGAAGAGGCAGATCCGCAGGAAATATTATCCAATGATTTAAAACAGATGAAGCAGATGACTGCAACGACTTATCAGGCACTGTACAGTGCCATGAAGCGGGAGCAGGGCACACTGGAAGAGGACAGCGGGGAAGCAGCAGAGGAAAATGCAGCAGCCAGTGAAGCGGTGGATGCAGCATATAGCAAAATGACAGGTGAAGTAGATACAGAATCCGGAGATACAATGGAACAGGTTGACTACCGGGATTTCGATATTTTTAAGGCAGTAAAGGAAGCCGGTATTACAACAATTTGTCTGGATGAGGCGCATCACCTTCGCAGTGAGTGGTGGAAGGCACTGGAGACTTTCTTAGACAAGCTGCCGGATGTGAAAATCATTGCATTGACAGCAACACCGCCTTATGACAGTACACCGGCACAGTGGAAGCGTTATATCGATATGTGCGGACCGATTGATGAAGAAATCTTTACGCCGGAACTGGTAAGAGAAGGAAGTCTCTGCCCGCATCAGGACTATGTTTATTTTAACTGGCCGACAAGAGAAGAGGAAGCATATGTCAGGGAACATCAGAAGCGGATGCAGATGCAGGTGCAGAAAATGATGGCAGATGAGACTTTGCAAAGAATCGTATCTTCCCATCAGGGGCTTATGCATCCGGAAGAATACAGTGAGCGGTTCTTAGATAAACCGGAGTATTTTACAGCGCTGCTGGTATACTGCCAGGCAAAAGGGATTCCATTTTCCGGTTATTTAAGGAAGCTCATCGGAACAAAGGGAAAGCTACCGGGAATGGATGCACACTGGATGGAAGTGTTACTGCAGGGTGTTCTTTATGAGGACAGAGAGTCCTATACCATGATGGAAGCAGAGCGGGAAAGCCTGCTGCAGGAATTAAAAGAGGCAGGAGCCATCTACCGGAACAAGGTTGCGCTGCGGGATAATGAAGCCATAAAAAAGGTACTTATGAAAAGCCAGGGAAAGATGGAGAGCATCCATACCATTGTGCAGGCTGAGTATGAGGCACTGGAAAATGATTTACGCCTTCTGGTTCTCTGCGATTATATTAAGAAAGACAAATTGCCGGAGATTGGAAGTAAAGATACACTGGTCACAGAGCTTGGTGCAGTGCCGATTTTTGAATATTTAAGGCGGCAGAACATGGCTGGAATCCGTCTTGGTGTGCTGAGTGGAACAGTGATAATCGTTCCAATGGAAGTCGAAGCAAAACTGCCGGAATTACTGGCACAGTATGGCTGCAGTGGAACGTTGAATCCGCTGGGAGATACCGGATATGGACAGCTTATGATAAAGGGAAAGAGCACCCACACCGTAGCTGTTGTGACGGAGTTATTCCGTCAGGGAGAGATTCATACATTGATTGGAACCAAGTCATTGCTGGGAGAAGGTTGGGATGCACCGTGCATCAATTCTCTGATATTGGCAACCTATGTAGGGTCTTTTATGCTGAGTAACCAGATGCGTGGAAGAGCAATCCGTACCGACAGAGAGCAGCCGGATAAGACCGGAAACATCTGGCATCTTGCCTGCATTTTTCCAAAAGAGCGGGGACAGCAGAGTAATACTGATGCAGAGGGCGATTATGAAATGTTGGAACGCCGGTTTGAATCATTTTTAGGAGTATCCTGCAGGGAAGATGTAATCGAAAGCGGAATTGGTCGGCTGGACATTCCAAAGATAACATCAAAATATGAGGTAGATAAAGCAAACCGCATGATGCTTGAGCGTGCAAAGGACAGAAATGCATTGAGGCAGCGATGGAACCAGTCCTTACAGGAAGTGCGAAATCAGATGGAAATAGAACAGATAGATGAAATTGCAGCAAAAGAAATAGAAACCGGATATATCTTTATTAATGCGGTCTGTATAGAAATCATACAGGTGATACTTGCAATACTCTTAATGAGTGGAAGAATGATGGCACAGAAGCTTGGTAATCATCCGGCTTTCCTGTTACTTGGAATTGCACTGTTAGCCGCATTTGCCGGAATTGTCTATCAGGGGATACGTCTGTTTAAATTCAGCACTCCGGCAAGACGGATGAAACAGCTTAGCGAAGCAATGCTAGATGCATTGAGGGAATGCGGGGAATTAGAGGATGGTGCCCATTGCAGGACAGAAGTAGAATCCTTTAATGGATTTGTGGTAGGTACCTGGCTTAAAGGTGGAACCACCAGAGATAAGACAACCTATTCTGCCTGCATGGAAGAATTGTGGGGTGTTATTGATAACCCAAGGTATCTTCTTATCCGGGAAAAAATCTTTGGCACATCAAGAGAGTGTTACAGTGTCCCGGAAATATTCGGAAGACAAAAGGAGCGTGCCCTGATTTTTGAAAAGCATATGAAAAGGGCTCTTGGACCATACCATGTGGTATATACAAGAACCCCGGAAGGACGAAAATTATTATTAAAAGAGCGGACACGCTCCTTTGTAAATCAAAACCAGAGCCTTTTGCAGGGAAAGAAAATTGCAAAAGGATATTAAGAATAATAAGAATTTTCAATTTTGGGATATTTTTTATTTACTCCAAAGAAAAAGAGGAGCAGTCCTGCAACCAGTAGTCCGGCACCAACAAAGAACCACAGGAAGAAGAACGGAACGGTATCTGCTTTATACATAAACCAGTCCGGGGAGAAGGTTCCCCAGATGTTAAAGAGGATATGGAAAAGCATGGAAGGATAAATGCTGTGGCTTTTCTCGCAGATAAATCCAAGAACAATTCCTACCACAAAAGCATAAACACCCTGAATCATATTCATATGGAACACACCAAAGAGCAGTGCCTGCAAGAGGTTAGCAACCCAGAAAGGCATTGCTCTTTTTGCATATTTCAAAGTCAGTCCACGGAAAATCAGTTCTTCACAGACAGGTCCAATCAGAACGGAATAGAGAACCAGAATCAGGGAAGGCTCATCCAGTCCCACCGATTCTACCAGGTTACTGTAATATTCCAGCCAGTGCGGGTTAATGGCTGCAGTAAAAGATACAATGTAATTGGTAATATACTGTAATCCTACTGCAGTAATAAGAATGCCGAAGATAACCGGAATATTAAATGGTTTCCGTACATTTTCCGGTTCTGTCTGCCGGAACTTTTTATAATACCAGTAGGCAAATACCACAAGGGCAACAGTACCGTAGGCTGCACTGACACCGGCATTAAAATTGGCGGTGGAAATAATATTTAAAAATGCATCCATACAGTCATCGATAGAAGTTGCCCCTTTGGTATAAAAACCACCCAGCAGAGCAAGCCCTACTGCCGGAATGGAGATAAGCTGCTGCAGGCCAAATGCCAGCAGAGCCGGAAGAAAACAGAACATAATTCTGCCAAATCGCTTCATGAAAAAACCTCCTCAAGTATCATCACTTTTCTTGGCACATTATAACAATTATGAAGCGAATATGCAAACTACTGAGGTACCGCCTGTTTAAAAATACATGGAAAAATGTTTTTTTAAATGCAGACAAATACTCTCCGGGTACTTGTGAAATAGGCGGAATCATGCTATACTAGGCGTTATGTTGATATATTTTATGATGTTGTATGAAATATAAATTCACATAATTATAATCAGAGGAGGAATAAATATGAAGAACATGAAGAAATTTGCAGCACTTTTATTAACTGCAGCAATGACAGTAGCAATGGTAGGATGTGGCTCATCTGTAGCTGCAAACACAGTAAATTCCAAGGATGACCTTCCGGGAAAGAAAATCGGTGTTCAGCTTGGAACAACCGGAGATGCCGATGCAACAGCATATGAGGACGAAGGAAGCACCGTAGAGCGTTACAACAAAGGTTCTGATGCAATTCAGGCATTAAAGACCGGTAAAATTGATTGTGTAATCATCGACAAGCAGCCTGCAGAGGCATTTGTTGAGAAGAATGATGACTTGAAAATTTTAGATGATACCTTTGACGCAGAGGAATATGCAATCTGTATCGCAAAAGATAACACAGATTTAACAGACGAATTCAACAAAGCAATCGAAGAGTTAAAAGCAGACGGAACAATCGATACTATCATCAGCAACTATATTGGTGATGAAGCAGGAGAGCATCCATATGAGACTCCGGAGGGAACAGAATATCCAAACGGAAAACTTACCATGGCAACCAATGCGCAGTTTGAGCCATACGAATATTATGATGGTGACAACGTAGTTGGTATCGATGCAGATATCGCAAAAGCAATCTGTGACAAGCTTGGTTATGATTTAGAGATTGAAGATATGGAATTTGATGCAATCATCGCAGCAGTATCTTCCGGTAAAGCAGATTTTGGTGCAGCAGGAATGACTGTAAAAGAAGACCGTCTTAAGAACATTGACTTTACAGATACTTATGCAACAGCAAGCCAGGTTATTGTAGTAAGAAATAAATAATCGGTATAGGAGGAAAGACCTTGAGCGATTTTTTAAGCAGCTTTCAACAGGATTTTATAGAGAAAGACAGATATCTTTATCTGTTACGTGGTCTTGGCAATACACTGCTTATTGCAGTGCTTGCAGTACTTCTGGGTATTGTGGTTGGATTTTTAGTCGCAATTATCCGTTCCACCCATGATAAACATGGTGGATTAAATGTTTTGAATTTTATATGTAAAATGTATCTTACCATATGGCGTGGAACCCCTACGATGGTACAGCTTTTGATTATGTACTATATTATTCTGGTTGCACTCGATAATAAGATTGCAGTGGCTGTAATCGCTTTTGGTTTGAATTCGGCTGCCTATGTAGCAGAGATTGTACGTTCCGGAATCATGTCTGTAGACGAAGGACAGTTTGAAGCTGGACGAAGCCTCGGATTGAATTATTCGCAGACCATGCGTCTGATTATACTGCCACAGGCATTTAAGAATGTACTTCCGGCACTGGCAAATGAGTTTATTACCTTACTGAAAGAGACTTCCATCAGTGGATATATTGCAATCCCGGATTTGACAAAGGGTGGCGATATCATCCGTAGCCAGACTTATGACCCATTCTTACCATTGTTCGGGGTTGCAATTATCTACCTGATAATCGTTATGATTTTAACGGCTGGTGTACATAAACTGGAAACGAGGTTGAGAACAAATGAGCGATAAGAAGGTATTGATTGAAGTAAAGGATTTGTGTAAATCCTTTGGAAATGTAAATGTATTAAATGGTATCTCCACAGAAATCGCCCAGGGAGAGGTGGTTGCCATCATCGGACCATCCGGTTGTGGTAAATCCACATTCTTACGTTCCTTAAATCTTTTAGAGGAGCCGACTTCCGGTGTGATTACTTTTGAAGGAACAGATATCACGGATAAATCCGTAGACATCAACAAGATGCGTCAGAAGATTGGAATGGTATTCCAGCAGTTCAATCTGTTCCCGAATTATACCGTAAAAGGAAATATCATGCTGGCACCGGTTCAGACCGGACTTATGAATAAGGAAGAGGCATCTAAGCGTGCGGACGAGCTTTTGATGAGAGTCGGACTGTCTGATAAAGCAGATACCTATCCGGCAATGCTTTCCGGTGGACAGAAACAGCGTATTGCAATTGCAAGAGCACTGGCAATGAATCCGGATGTCATGTTATTTGACGAGCCGACTTCCGCACTGGATCCGGAAATGGTAGGAGAAGTTCTTGAAATTATGAAAGAACTGGCACAGGACGGAATGACCATGGTGGTGGTAACGCACGAAATGGGATTTGCAAGAGAAGTGGCAAGCCGTGTCATGTTTATCAATGAAGGACAGATTCAGGAAGAGAATACACCGGCAGAATTCTTTGCCAATCCACAGAATCCGCGTCTTTGCGACTTCCTTTCCAAAGTATTGTAGGGAAAGAACAGATAAAACGGAAAAAATAGTTGATAAAAAGTTTTCATAAGCTATTGCAATCAGAAAAGAAATAGTCTATGATAAAACCGTTATATGACTGACGGATAAGTGGAAAAACCACATGAAGTATAACGAAAACGAGCCGACCGTCTGGGCGATGAACCTGGAGGACTGGCTCGTTTTCTTTTGTGTATGTTATTTTGAACATCAAAAGATATTGACAAAAAAATAACGGTCAGTATATACTAACTACAGTTAAACAAGACTAATTCAAGCCGATGAATAAAAAGTCTGTTGACAGTAAATTTAGTAACCATTCAGTGTTCATACTGAATACATTTTTTAGGAGGATATCGTAATGATTGAAATGAAAGAGTGGGATGGATTCGAAGGACGTCTCTGGAAAGAAGAAATCAATGTTCGTCAGTTTATTCAGGACAACTACACTCCGTATGATGGAGATGAGAGCTTTTTAGCTGAGCCGACAGATGCAACCAACAAGCTATGGGGGGCACTTCAGAAATTACAGAAAGAAGAGCGTGCCAAGGGCGGCGTTCTTGATATGGAGACAGAGGTTGTAACCGGAATTACAGCTTATGGTCCGGGATATATTGATGAAAATTTAAAAGATTTAGAGCAGGTAGTTGGTCTTCAGACTGATAAACCATTAAAGAGAGCTTTCATGCCATATGGTGGAATCAAGATGGCTGTTCAGGCATGTGAGACCTACGGTTATGAAGTAAATGATAAATTAAAAGAAATTTTCACCAAGTATCATAAGACACACAATACAGCAGTATTTGATGCTTATACACCGGAAATGATGAAGGTTCGTCATGCTAAGATTTTAACAGGTCTTCCGGATACCTACGGTCGTGGACGTATTGTAGGTGATTACCGCCGTGTAGCATTATACGGACTGGATTACTTAATCGCTGAGAAGAAGAAAGACAAAGCCAACTGCGGATGCGGACAGATGACAGATGATGTCATCCGTTTAAGAGAAGAAATTGCAGAGCAGATTAAATGTCTGGAAGACATGAAGAAACTGGCTGAGATTTACGGATATGATATTTCAAGACCTGCAACCAATGCAAAAGAGGCTGTTCAGTGGTTATACTTCGGATACCTTGCAGCAATCAAGACACAGAACGGTGCAGCAATGTCAGTAGGACGTGTTTCTACTTTCCTTGATATTTATATTAAGAGAGATATGGATAAGGGAATTCTTACCGAGCAGCAGGCTCAGGAGCTGATTGACCATTTCACAATGAAACTTCGTATGGTTAAATTCGCACGTATTCCTTCTTATAACCAGTTATTCTCCGGTGACCCTGTATGGGCAACCCTTGATGTAGCAGGAACAGGTGTAGACGGACGTTCCATGGTAACCAGGACAGACTTCCGTTTCCTTCATACTTTAGAGAATATGGGACCGGCACCGGAACCAAATCTTACTGTATTCTATTCATCCAGACTGCCACAGACCTTCCGTGATTATGCAGCACGTATCTCGATTGAAACAAGCTCAATCCAGTATGAGAACGATGATGCAATGAAACCGGTATGGGGTGATGATTACGCAATCTGCTGCTGTGTATCTGCTACACAGACAGGTAAAGAGATGCAGTTCTTCGGCGCTCGTGCAAACCTTGCAAAATGTCTGCTTTACGCAATCAACGGTGGTGTTGATGAAAAATCAGGCGAGCAGGTAGGACCAAACTACGCACCAATTACAGCTGAATATCTTGACTATGATGAAGTAATGGCAAAATATGACAAGATGATGGACTGGTTAGTAGACATCTATGTAAATACACTGAACCTGATTCAGTATATGCATGATAAATATTACTATGAAGCAGCAGAGCTTTCTCTGATGGATACCGACTTAAAGAGAACCTTTGCAACCGGTATTGCAGGATTTTCACATGTTATCGATTCTCTTTCTGCAATCAAATATGCAAAAGTAAAAGTCGTACGTGATGAGAACGGACTTGCAAAAGACTTCGAAATCGAAGGAGACTTCCCGAAGTACGGAAATGATGATGACCGTGCAGATGAAATCGGAGTATGGCTGCTTAAGACTTTCATGGATAAATTAAAGAAACATCATACTTATCGTGATTCTGAGCCTACAACTTCTATCCTTACCATTACTTCTAACGTAGTATATGGTAAAGCAACCGGAGCTATGCCGGATGGACGTAAAGCCGGCGAACCACTTTCACCGGGAGCTAACCCATCTTACGGTGCAGAGCAGAACGGACTTTTAGCTTCCTTAAACTCTCTGACCAAGCTTCCATATGAGTGGGCATTAGATGGTATTTCCAATACACAGACCATCAATCCTGGCGCACTTGGAAACAACGAGCAGGAAAGAATCGATAACCTTGTAAATGTAATGGACGGATACTTTGATCAGGGTGCACATCATCTGAATGTTAATGTATTTGGCAAAGAAAAGCTTATTGATGCAATGGAGCATCCGGAGAAAGAAGAGTATGCAAACTTCACAATCCGTGTATCCGGCTATGCAGTTAAGTTCATCGACCTGACAAAAGAGCAGCAGCTTGATGTTATTGCCCGTACCTGTCATGAGCGTATGTAATTTAAGACAGTAACCGAACTGCGGGGAGCATACGATTTTTCCGTGATTCAGGTAAAGCAGAATGTGCAGGCTTAATGAAAAAAGCCTGCACATTTTTATCATAGGTTGTTAAACATCCGTAAGTATTTTGGTGTATAGGAGGCAATATGAGTGAAATAAAAGGACGCATCCATTCCGTAGAAAGCTTTGGCTCGGCAGACGGGCCGGGTGTAAGATATATTGTATTTTTAAAAGGCTGTAATATGAGATGTCAGTACTGCCATAACCCGGATACCTGGGCGAAAGATGGCGGAGAGCTGATGACACCGGAAGAAGTGTTAAAAAAGGCACTTCGCTATAAAACATATTGGAAAGAAAAGGGCGGAATCACCGTAAGCGGTGGAGAGGCTCTTTTACAGATAGATTTCGTAACAGAACTGTTCCGGCTGGCAAAAGAAAAAGGAGTAAATACCTGTCTCGATACCTCCGGCAATCCATTTTCCATGGAAGAACCATTTAAAAGTAAATTTGATAAGCTGATGAAATATACAGACCTCTTTATGTTAGACATTAAGCATATGGATGATGCGGCACACCGGAAACTCACCGGACAGACGAATCAGAATATTTTGGAAATGGCAGCTTATTTATCAGACCATGGCAAAGCAATGTGGATTCGCCATGTGCTGGTGCCGGGTATTACAACAGAAGAGGACGAGCTTTACCGCTTAAGAAGTTTTCTTGATACCCTTAAGACAGTAGAGCGGGTGGAAGTGCTGCCATATCATACCTTAGGCGTCTTTAAATGGAAGGAACTTGGAATTCCATACCAGTTAGAAGGCGTAGACCCGCCTACAAAGGAGCAGATAGACCGGGCAAAAGAGATTCTTGGGGCACTGTAAAATAGATAAGCAAATGTAGAGGAAAATGAAACTGTAATGCTGCTTTTTAGATTCTGACGATAATGCGGGTAAGATATTCACTTCGTTTATCCGTCATGGTAGCGTTAATCAATTCTTCTTCATAGAATCTACCATCGGATGAAGTAATCTGGTGCTGCTTCATGTAGCTGCGCAGCCTGTCATAGGCAAGTGAAATATCATCCCAGTCTCCCAGGTGATAGGCGGCGAGACATTTAGAAGCTGGAAGAATCCGGTAAGGCATTTTCTTGGGAGGGGTCTGCATGGCAAGGCATACCTCGTGATAAAGATTGTGGGCACCCCGGGCAAGGTCACGTTCCATCTGGATATAAAGCACCGTAAAACCGGTAGTTTCCTTGCTTTCATAATAGGAGTTCAGAAGCTCACTGACTTTTACGGAGATGGTCTTATCATCGGAAGAACTGACAGGGTGTGCTGCAATATAAAATCCTGGCAGAGAGACTTCTTCAATGATATCCGGATTTATAGTCAGGCTGGTTTTAATTCGTTTCTGCTGTCTTTGAATCCACTTCTGTTTTTCTTTTAATGCACGAATCTGCTGTTCGATGACAGCGTTTTCTTTCGTAAGAAGTGTGGCATAATTTTCCAGACTTCGGTGTTCCATGTATTCTTTAATTTCCGGCAGAGGCATGCCAAGTTCCCGCAGCGTGATAATGGCATCTAACACATCCATCTGGCGGACGGTGTAGTAGCGGTAGTCATTGTCCCCTCTTGCTTCGGGTGAAAAAATACCAAGCTGGTCGTAGTGAAACAGTGTATTTTTTGTAGTGCCCATCATCCGGGCAACTTCTCCGGTGGTCAGATATTCATTTCTACTCATTAAAAAAATCTCCTTGACTATATGGTTACCATATAGTTTATGATAGCAAATAGTGATTCATAAGACAAGGAGGTTATCATGTCGAATTCATTAAATCAGAACTTTAAAACATTATCCTTATTGAAATTTGCATTGCCATCTATGATTATGATGGTATTTATGTCATTGTATACAATCATAGATGGAATTTTTGTGTCAAGACTGGTAGGAGAAAGCGCTCTTTCTGCAGTCAATATTGTATGGCCGGTTATTTGTATTCTCATTGCAATCGGCGTTATGTTAGCAACCGGTGGAAGTGCAGTGGTAGCAAGAAAAATGGGTGAGGGAGATGAAAAGGGAGCATGTGAGAACTTTACTTTTCTTGCAGTGGTAGGAGTTGCTGTAAGCCTGGTGTTGCTGGTTATTGTATTACTTTTTCATAAACCGATTGTATATGCATTAGGAGCAGACGACTCTTTATTCGAAAATGGGAAAACATATCTTATTGATATGATGTATTTTGGACCGTGTTGTATTTTGCAGAGTTTATTTCAGTGCTTCTTTGTGACTGCAGGAAAACCTGCATATGGACTCGGACTGATTACTGCCGGAGGTGTAGCCAATGCAATCTTAGATTATGTCTTTATGGGGCCAATGCAGCTTGGCATTGCCGGAGCAGCTATTGCAACAGGCATCGGACAGATGATTCCTGCGGTAGTGGGAGTCATCTATTTCCTGGTGAAAAGAAAAGGACTTCATTTTACCCGCTTCTATTGGGATGGAAAAGCATTGTGGCAGTCCTGCACCAACGGTTCTTCCGAGATGGTAACGAACCTTTCCAATGCAGTAATTACATACCTTTTTAATATTATTCTGATGCGTATGGTCGGAGCAGACGGGGTAGCTGCAATTACCATTATTTTATACGGACAGTTTTTATTCAATGCGCTGTATCTTGGATTTTCCATGGGTGTGGCACCGGTTATCAGCTTCCAGTACGGAGCAAAGAACAGTGAAAAATTAAGTAACGTTTACCATATCAGTAACCGGTTTGTAAAAATATCCTCCGGTTTTATGGCGGTGGCATCCATCCTTTTGGCGAAGCCGATTACATCAGTATTTGTCTCAGAAAGCAGTCATACCTTTGCAATGACAGTTACGGGATTTGCATTGTTTGGCATCAACTATCTTTTCAGCGGCTATAACGTATTTACCTCTTCGCTGTTCACGGCACTTTCTGATGGAAAAACATCTGCACTGGTATCCTTCAGCAGAACCTTTGTCTGTATTCTGGCCTCTTTACTGATTCTGCCGCAAATTATCGGATTAAAGGGAGTCTGGCTGGCAGTTCCGGTGGCAGAATTTGTGACATCAGGACTTTCTTTTTACTGTCAGAGAAGAAATTTATCGAAATACGGAATTTAAGAAACTTTTTTTTCATCTGGAACGTCTAATCTATAAAGAGTATAATGAATGGTAAAGAATGAATGGATAATACCATTTTAAGATAGTAAAGAGAGGATACGAAAGATGGTTTTTAGCAGCATAGCATTTATCATGTATTTTATGCCGGTATTTTTTCTGGTTTATTATATCCTGCCGGCTTCTTATAAGAATGCCTGGCTTTTCCTTGCCAGCCTTGGTTTTTATTACTATGGTGTCAGGGGAAATCCGGGTTATCTTTTACTTATGATTATGTCTGTGGTGGTCAATTTCGTGGCTGGAAAACTGATTGCGGCACAGAAGACGAAGCGGGCGAGGAAAGCCTGGCTTGTGGTTGGAATCGTCTATGATTTAGGATGGCTCATTCTGTTTAAATATCTGGGCTTTCTTATAGAGAATCTGAATGCCCTTTTTGGTGCAATGCACGTTAAGGTACAGCTGGAAACATGGAATCTGATTCTGCCGATTGGAATCAGCTTTTATACGTTTCAGATTATTTCCTATCTGGTGGACGTGTACCGGAGGGAAACAAAAGCGGAAAAATCGTTGATTTCACTGGGAACGTATCTTTGCATGTTCCCGCAGTTAATTGCAGGACCGATTGTCAATTACCATCTGATTCAGGAGCAGCTTCATAAGAGAAAGCATTCCATGGAAAAGGTGGAATCCGGACTTAAGGTATTTGCACTGGGACTTGCTTATAAAGTATTGCTGGCAAACCGGGTGGGACATCTTTGGACAGAGGTGACAGCAATCGGTTATGAGAGCATTTCCACACCGCTGGCATGGATGAGCATTGTGGCATACAGCCTGCAGTTATATTTTGACTTCTATGGGTATTCCCTGATGGCAATCGGACTGGGGCGGATGATGGGCTTTGACTTCCCACAGAACTTTAACAATCCGTATATGGCAGTGTCCATGACGGATTTCTGGCGCCGCTGGCATATGACACTGGGTGGCTGGTTCCGGGAATATGTATACATTCCGCTGGGCGGCAACCGCGGTGGTTTTGCAAAGACCGTCCGCAATATGTTTGTGGTATGGCTTCTGACAGGACTCTGGCATGGCGCAAGCTGGAACTTTGTACTGTGGGGACTTTTGCTTTTTGTCTTATTATTCGTGGAAAAAGCCGGACTTGGAAAAGTGTTGGAGCGGCATAAGGCGCTTGGTCATATTTATATGATACTCTGGATACCGCTTTCCTGGCTGGTCTTTGTGATTACGGATTTAAGCCAGCTTGGCATTTATTTGCAGAAATTATTCCCATTCTTTGGCAATGCCGGAACGGTATTGTTTCAGGGAGATTATCTGAAATATGGTAAGACCTATGGCATTTATCTGGTGCTTGGTATCCTGTTTGCAACAGGCGTTCAGGAGAAGCTCCTTAAGAAGAATAAGAACCGCCTCTGGGTGATTTTACTGCTGCTGGCATTATTCTGGGCGAGCGTATATTGTATGTATCTTGGAATGGATGATCCATTCTTATACTTCAGATTCTAGTGAGGAAATACGATGAAAAAATATAAATTTACTATACTTTTACTGCTGACATTTGTGATTGCATTCCCGGTGATTACCGTAAAGCTTGTAACTGCGGAGCAGGAGAAGAAGGCAAGGCAGGAAGAACTGGCACAGGTGATAGACACAGAAAAAGAGCCGGCGGAAGCAGTTGCCGGAACGGAAGAAAACAGCACAGATAAAGCCGGTACAGGACAAGCAGATATTGATAGTACAGAAAATACAGAAGATAAAACAGGTACCAAGGATAATGAAACGGTGGCAGATACGGAGCAGGAGGGAACCTTTACAACAGAGGATATCAGCTATTTTTCCGATGCCTTATTTATTGGAGATTCCAGAACAGTAGGATTATCGGAGTATGCAGACCTTGGGGATGCGGATGTATTTGCAACGATTGGCTTAAGTTCCTTTAAGCTGTTTGAAACAGAGGTGGATATGCCGGGCTATGGAAAAGAAACTTTGGATGAAGTGTTAAGCCGGAAAAATTACGGAAAGATTTATCTGATGCTAGGTATCAATGAACTGGGATATCCACATGCAAGCATAGAAAAGCAATATCGTGAAGTGGTAGAGAAAATACGGGAAATGCAGCCGGATGCCATTTTATTCTTAGAGGCGAGTCTTCATGTTTCCAAGGCAAAATCCGATTCGGACAGCCTTTATAACAATGCCAATATTGACTGGCTCAATGGTGTGGTGGAGTCCTTATGTGACCAGAAGCAGACCTATTATATTGATGTGAATGAAATCTTTGATGATGGGGCAGGAAACCTCGATGCCCAGTATACCAGTGATGATGCCCATCCTCTAGGAAAATATTATGCCCAGTGGGCAGAATGGATTCTGACGAAAGCCATTGTAAAGGAAAAATAAGACCAAAACCCTTAGGAAAACGCAGTGGAAAACCGATATATTATTTATAAAAGTGTATACAACAGCGAAAGAAATATCCGATAACCGGATAAGCGTTGCAGAAAGGCAAGGGAAGCGTATATGAATGGAATCAATACCAGCTTTGGGACACAGAGCTTATATCAGAATGACAGGACACAGGGAAGTGCAAAGTCAGATGATAAGAAGCAGGATAATAAGAATGACAGCAATGTAATAAAAGGTGCCGGTCTTAATCTGAATCAGACAGATCTGATTGGACAGAAGATGGCAAATGCCCAGAAAGAAGCATTAAAGAAGATTATGGATACATTTTCCGGTGAGCATGCAGTGGATGAAGAGATGGACGAGCGGCGTGCCCACATTAAGGAAATTGACAGCGAGATAAAAGATTATCAGAGTGAAATCTGCGACTTACAGAATAAGAAAGCTGAATTAAAGGGACGTTACCAGGTAGCGGATGGCAGCCAGGAAGAGGCAGACCTTGACCTTTTAAAGAAAGCCAGTACAGCAGAAGGAAGAAGCATGCTTTCCAAAGAAGAATTAGAGCATGTCTCAGAATTACAGAAAGGCGGAATGACAGACTATCAGAAAGAGTCCATGGACTACTATAAAATAGAGTCAGAATACAGAAGCAAGATAAAAGACCTTGGAAAGGAAAGAGCCGAGGATAACGGATACCTCCGGGCAGTACATACGGAACGGTTAAAGCATCATGATATGATAGACAGCCAGAAGGAAGCGGAAGAAATATTAGACAATGCATCCGATGAAGCAACATTAGGACTGATTGGGGAAGCAGTAGACCACATCGATGAGACCATCAAAGAAAATGAGAAAGATACGGATAAGAAGGATGCAGACAAGAAAGAGGATAAGAAGACTGATACAAAATTAGACAAGGAGACCCAGAGCAGCCTTTTAAAGAGTGAAGCAGAGAAAAAGGTTGCGGAGCATAAACTTGCCGAGGACGATATCAAAGGACTTGTCTATGATGAGCAGTTATAAACAAAATGGACAATTTGTGCTGTCAGATATACAAATTGTCGAAAAAGTATAACATGACCATACAAAAAAAATCTATTGTATATGTCAAAAAAACGCATTGTTTCTTATACTAATAAATGTTAAAATACATAGAAGAAAAAAGAGGGAGGAAGTTAGCATGGCTTCATTCGTTGAAAACACACAGCACAAAGTAGAAAGAAAAGCTTTTGAGATAATGACCAATAGCATCGTAGGTAAGTTGACTAAGACAGATGATATCGCGAAAAGACAGGAAACATTCCTTGAACTTATTGATAAGGCAGAGACTTTCTGGGGAAATGGCGCAGACAAGGCAACATTGGATAAGGTCAGAGAGTATGTAAAGAATCCGGAGAACAGATGGGTGAAGTTTGTAAACCGTGTTCTGGATGAGACAAATCCAAATTATGCTAAGAAATTCCTTCTGAATTTAGGATATGAAGCATTTTTCCGTGGAACAAAGACAATCAGGGCAAACCGTGAGAAGTACAACTGTAATATTCCATGGCTGATTCTTTTTGACCCGACAGACGCATGTAATATGCATTGTGTAGGATGCTGGTCTGGCACATATGGCCACAAGAATAACATGTCCTATGAGGATATGGATAAGATTGTTACACAAGGTAAGGAACTTGGAACTTATCTTTACTTTATGACAGGTGGAGAACCGACTGTTCGTAAGAATGATATTTTAAAACTTGCTGAGAAGCATAATGATTGTATGTTCGGTCTTTTCTCCAACTCTACTCTGATTGATGAGGAGTTATGTAAGAAGATTGTAGAACTTGGAAATATTACATTCCTTCTTTCCATTGAGGGAACACCTGAGACAAATGACGGACGTCGTGGTGACGGACATTATGCAGCCGTTATGAAGGCAATGGATCTGTTGAAACAATATGGTATCATATTCGGAACTTCTATCTGCTATACCAGAGCCAATGTTGAGGCTGTTACCGATGAGAAATTCTTACGTTTCATTGCTGATAAGGGCGCACGTTTCGGTTTCTACTTCCATTATATGCCGGTAGGACAGAACGCAGCTCCGGAGCTGATGCCGACATTGGAACAGCGGGAAGAAATTATTAAGAAGATTCGCTGGGTTCGTACCGGAGACAATGATATCGGATTTTTCCCAATGGACTTCCAGAATGACGGAGAATTTGTTGGCGGATGTATTGCCGGTGGACGTAACTACTTCCATATTAATGCACAGGGAGACGCAGAACCGTGCGTATTTATCCATTTCTCGGATTCGAATATCCATGATAAGTCAATCCTTGAGATGCTGCAGAGTCCATTGTTTAAGGCATATCATGAAGGACAGCCATTTAACAGAAACCACCTGCGTCCATGTCCGATGCTTGAGAATCCAAAGCTCTTAAGAGAAATGATAAACAAGACTGGTGCGAAGGGAACAAACGCTGAGGCAGAAGAGACTGTTGAGCATCTTTGCTCTAAGTGTGACCACTATGCAGAAGAGTGGGGACCGGTTGCAGACCGTATCTGGGCAGAACAGAAACATAAGAAAGCACCTTATGAGAACTATACGGAAGAAAAGAGAGAACATCCGGAACTTGCAGCATTTGAGCATGCGGATGGTTCCAATGGATTAAGAGATGAGGATCTTCAGTAATTAAATCAGACGTTAAAATAGGACTAAATCAGCACTTGTGATGGAATATTCCATCAGCTGGTTTGGTCCTCTTTTTATTTCAGAAGAATGGTCGAATGGACTTGCAGCAGTTTTTGACAAGAAGACATTTTTTGATACAATTACAGATAATGTTGGTGTATTGAGCAAAAGTACTTTGGAAAAATATTTGAAAAAGTATTTGGAATCTGGTGAAATAGTGCGTATTGGAAGAAATGCGTATTGTGCCAGAGGAAAACTAAAAGATTATGAATATGATTATTCTGATATAGCAGTTCATATAGCGAAAATATTGAAGGAGGATTTTTACGATTTAGATTTCAGAATTTCAGAGCTGTATCAAATGAATCGTTTTTTGAATCATCAAATTGCACATAATGTTATTTTTGTCTTCGTAGAGAAAGAATTGTGTATTTCTGCCTTTGAAAGATTGAAAAAAGAGTATGAAGGCAACATACTTATAAATCCAACGGAAGAAGATTTTTTTAATTATAGACGAGAAGATATGATTGTTGTAAGAAATCTTTTGACGGAATCACCAAAAGGGAAAAAGGAGGTCTGGCATACAGGTTTAGAAAAATTGCTGGTAGACATTTTTTCGGAGAAGCTGATAAAAGCAATGTTTAGTGAATCAGAGTATCCAGCAATATATGAAACAACATTTAATTCTTATGTTGTGGATGAGAGTCAGATGTTCAGGTATGCTAAAAGACGAAAAAGCGCAGATAAGATAAAGAAATTTATACAGGAAGAAACGGATGCAAAATTACGATTGGAGTAGAGTAGTTATCAATGATTACTAGAGAGAATTATAGCATGGCGTATTGTAAGAGCAGTCCCGGAACAGAGCTATCATCTGCATTGGAAGCAGGGACGGTATAAGCAATGATATAATCGTTGGCAATGCAGCCAAAGGAAAGGGCTGCGGTGGCACATAAATATAAATACCAGAGCTTTAGATTGCTCAGGCGGACCGTAATAAAATATACAATAAGGCATACAGACAGGAGTGGGAAAAAGAACATCTCTGGTGGACTTAAAAACCGCCGGGGAGATAACTTTAGATGCAGACGATGTTACTGGTGATGCATTTATCTCTGCCGGTTCAGTTAAGTTTGAGGCGGATCAGTTGGACATCTATTTATCAGGTGGAGCGGTGAAGTATCTGATAGAGGCAACGGATGGGCAGAACGGAGAAATCAGCCTGAAAAAGACTGGTTCCCTGAATTCGTTTGATCTGGATAATGGAAATAATATAAATGTAACAGATGCATTTTTTAAAGCAAAAGATACATTTCTGTCATCCAATGGAAACAGTAATTCGAACAGTTCGAGTGGCAGGATAGTTCTTGTGGGGGAAACAATAGCAGAAGGCAATCTTGAATTAGAAACAGTAAAAGATGTAACAATCTGCGCAAAGAAGACTGCGGTAAAAGGAAATCTCGCTGTCAATGCAGAAAATGGATATGGTGTTGAGATAACCAGTGAAGGGGGAGCGGTATCAACCGGAAGTACAGAGATTACGGCACCTTCATTATTTGTTATGCTGCAGGCACAAAATGACATTACACTTCTGGGAGGAACATTGCAGACGCAGAATGATATCGTAAAATATAGCGATGGTGGGGAAATGGGTACAGATAATGGCAACCGGCGAGACATATGATGCAGATAACTGTGAACATCCGATTTTAGCAGGATATTCCGGCAGATGTATGGTCTGTGGAGCAAGTGACATAGAATATGCAGAGCTGATTGGAACGGATGGAACGACTAAGAGAATGCTGAATGGAGACTTCGGTGGAACCGGAGCACATAATGATTTCAGATACCTGGAAGATGGAGATACCATCAAATTTGTGAAGGATATTTATGGAAATGGAAGAACCGCAGCAATCGGAGACAGTAAAGCCGTAACCCTTGACCTGAACGGACATACATTGATTCTGGATACGATTTCCGCAGAGAATAATTTTACCATTGCAAATGGTAACTATAAGGGAAAGATTACCAATAGCGGTGTCGGACTTACAAAGGAACTGACCTTTAAAAATGCAAAAGCAGCACTGAATGATTTACAGTGGATGACGAACAGTGGAGTAAAGCTTGAGGGAAGTGAAGTTACAGTATTTGGAAATAACGGTTCTGGACAGTGCTGGTTAGAGAAGCTTACAATGGATGAAGATTCAAGGCTGGTATTAAAGAATGTAAGCCAGGGTATTTCGAATTATGCTAATGTTGCACTGGAAGAAAGCCTGGGAACAATCCGGGGATTCCTGCCAAAAGATTTTTCTGTCGCAAATAGGAAGAGAAATCCGGCAGATGTTGATTACAGAAATACCATTGTGGATGCAGATGGTCAGATTGCCCAGAATGTGGAGCTTCGTTATCGTAAGATGACAGATGCAGATTTATCGGCAACGCTGAATCCAACGACCTATATTTATGATGGAACAGCAAAGGAACCGGAAGTACTTGTGGTATATGACGGACAGACACTGACAAAGGATACGGATTACACCGTTGCTTATTCGGATAACAAAAATGCAGGAAGTGCAGAGGTAACAATAACAGGTATTGGAGTGTATCATGAAGCAGCACATCTGCAATTTATGATAGAGAAGGCAGGTCAGGCAGCACTGGAACGAACGGTTCCGGCACAGTAGCGGGAACTTCAAATGGAAGCAGCTCTGATGCAACCGGTTCCAATACGGCAGCTCTGACGGGAACAACACAGAAGACGGCAACCATAAAAACTGGTGATGAAACACCGGTTGGAAGAATACTGCTTCTGATGTTTTTCGCAGCCGGATTACTGGTTGTGGCAGCTGCAGGCAGAAAGAAATATTGTTAATTGTTTAAGAAGGCACGCAGCGCATCCTTTTGTGCTTTATAATCACTGATTCCTAAATCATAAAGCTCCTGCATGATTTTCGGGTCAGTGGTAAAAGTGCCAATCTTAACCTGATGGGACGGTGCAAAGAGAAATGCCCGTCCTTCTTTTTGTAATTTTGCAGCAACTTCTACCGAGTGCCGGTAATTTAAGTGTCTGTTATCAATTGCAGTAATCGTATTTGGAAATTTCCGTAACATCTTTTTGTAAAGAAAACGGTAACTCTCCGGCTGCTTGACATAGCCAAGTGGACGGCAGTAGATAATTACTACCTTGTCGCAGCCATCTGCAATGGCACGTTCAACCGGAATGGAATCTGCAACACCGCCATCATAGTAATAATTGCCGTGAAAAGAAATCGGTTTGCAGAAGCCCGGAAGGGCACAGGTTGCCATAATGCCGCGGTAATCATCACGGCCTAAATCTTCTTTGGAAAAATATTCTGCCTTTCCGGTGGCAGCATTGGTTGCCGGAAAATGAAATTCACTTGGATTTGCTGCTAAGGCATCATAATCCAGCGGGTCGTTTCCTGTGGAATTGGTTAAGGTTCCGTAAATATATTGAAGCCCGAAGAGAGAACCGGTTTTAATCAGATTTTTGATACTGATGTAGCGGGGGTCTTTTACATGCTCTATATAGAAACGCAGATTACGGCCACGTTGCCCGGCAAGGTAAGAAGCAGTATTTGCCGCACCGGCAGATACCCCCATACAATAATCAAATGTAACATTGTCGTCTAAGAAGGCATCCAGAATTCCGGCACTGTAAGCGCATTTCATACCGCCGCCTTCTACAATCAATCCAGACTTTTCCATGATATTCACCTCTTGAGATATACTTCGTTAATTTTTTCACATATAGTTTAGCACATTGAAGAAGAAAGTCAAAATACATTTTTTATTGTATGTATATTCCGGGAAAATATATGAGTTTGCGGCATTCGGGCTGCTACCCATATGTCACTGCATTGTTAAGAGTCTCTAAGAATTTCATGAAATATAAAAAAAGTTCCGGCAACCGGCACAAATTCACATCCATGTTCATCTGTGCCTTGCTGGCACGTCCATGTGCCAGCATTGCCAGTTTTGGTGAGAAATTCTAAGAGTCTCTAAACAATTTCGTTAATATATGGGTAGCAGCACGAATGCCGCAAATTGATATAATTTCCCCAGAATAATCCACACAGAATCTCCTTCCAGTCGTTGAAACCTTCTGCAAAAAACGCTATAATATGAGACAGTGATAAAAGGCGAAGAATAGAAACAGTGGAAGAGAGGAAGCGGGAATGGCATTTGCCCATTTACATGTACATACAGAATACAGTCTGTTAGACGGTTCAAATAAAATAAAAGAATATGTGGAGAAAATCAAGGCACTTGGCATGACAGCAGGGGCGATTACCGACCATGGTGTTATGTATGGTGTCATTGATTTCTATAAGGCAGCCAGGGAGGCGGGAATTAACCCGGTTCTTGGCTGTGAAGTCTATGTGGCTCCCGGCTCCAGATTAGACCGCGAGATGGTACATGGAGAGGACAGATACTATCATCTTGTGCTTCTGGCAGAGAATAACACAGGCTATAGCAATCTGATGAAAATTGTATCCAAAGGCTTTGTGGAGGGATACTATTATAAGCCGCGTGTGGACATGGAAGTGTTAGAAAAATACCATGAGGGAATCATTGCCCTAAGTGCCTGTCTGGCAGGTGAAGTACAGCGTAATCTGGTACGTGGAATGTATGAAGAAGCAAAAGAAGTAGCTTACCGCTATGAACGCTGTTTTGGAAAAGGCAATTTCTTTTTAGAGCTGCAGGATCATGGAATCCCGGAGCAGAAGCTGGTAAACCAGCAGCTTCTCCGCATGAGTCAGGAGACCGGAATTGAGCTGGTGGCAACCAATGATGTGCATTATACCAATGCAGAGGATGCAGAGCCTCATGACATCCTGCTCTGCCTTCAGACCGGAAAAAAATTAGCGGACGAAGACAGAATGCGCTATGAAGGTGGACAGTATTATGTCAAATCCGAAGAGGAAATGAAATCACTTTTTCCATATGCACTGCAGGCACTGGAAAATACCCAGAAGATTGCAGACCGCTGTCATGTGGAAATTGAATTCGGACATACCAAGGTACCGCATTTTGAGGTGCCGGAAGGCTATGATTCCTGGACTTATTTAAATAAATTGTGTCATGAAGGACTGGATAAGCGGTATGGAGCCGATGCACCAAAATACTTACAGAAATTAGATGACGAGCTTGCCGTTATTAAAAATATGGGATATGTGGACTATTTCCTGATTGTGTGGGACTTTATCCATTATGCGAGAGAGCATGATATTATGGTGGGACCGGGACGAGGCAGTGCCGCAGGAAGCCTTGTTTCTTATACCACCGGAATTACAGATATTGACCCGGTTCGTTACAATCTGATTTTTGAGCGTTTCTTAAATCCGGAACGTGTATCTATGCCCGATATTGATGTGGACTTCTGCTTTGAACGAAGACAGGAAGTTATTGATTATGTGGTAGAAAAATATGGCAAGGACTGTGTGACACAGATTGTAACCTTTGGTACGCTGGCAGCCCGTGGAGTAATCCGTGATGTGGGGCGTGTCATGGATTTGCCTTATAATTTTGTGGATACGATTGCCAAGGCAATTCCAAATGAACTGGGAATTACCATTGATAAGGCACTGTTGATGAACCCGGAGCTCCGGGGCATGTATGAATCTGACGAGTCGGTAAAGAAACTTATCGATATGTCAAGAAGATTAGAAGGTCTGCCGAGGCATACGTCCATGCATGCGGCAGGCGTAGTAATCAGCCAGAAACCAATGGATGAATATGTTCCGTTGTCAAGAGCATCCGATGGCACCATAACCACACAGTTTACCATGACTACCATTGAAGAATTAGGACTTCTGAAAATGGATTTCTTAGGACTCAGGACACTGACTGTAATCCAGAATGCAGTCCGTCTTGCAGAAAAGAGCAGCGGTAAAAAAATTGATATGAATGCCATCGACTATAACGATAAGAAAGTGCTAGACTCTCTTGGAACCGGCAAAACCGATGGTGTCTTCCAGTTGGAAAGTGCCGGAATGAAGAACTTCATGAAGGAGTTAAAGCCACAGAGCTTAGAGGATGTTATCGCAGGCATTTCTCTTTACCGTCCGGGTCCAATGGACTTTATTCCGGCTTATATCAAGGGGAAAGACCACCCGGAAAGCATTACTTATGACTGCCCGGAATTGGAGCCGATTCTGGCGCCGACCTATGGCTGTATCGTATATCAGGAACAGGTAATGCAGATTGTACGTGACCTCGCCGGTTATACATGGGGCAGATCTGACCTGGTGCGACGTGCCATGTCTAAGAAAAAGGGCAAGGTAATGGAGCAGGAGCGGAAGAACTTTGTCTATGGTAATCCGGAAGAAAATGTTCCAGGCTGTATTGCAAGAGGAATCGATGAGAAAGTGGCAAACAAGATTTATGATAACATGATTGACTTTGCCAAATACGCATTTAATAAATCCCATGCGGCAGCTTATGCAGTGGTTGCATATCAGACCGCATATTTGAAATACTATTATCCGGTAGAGTTTATGGCAGCGTTAATGACATCAGTCTTAGACAATACTTCCAAAGTCTCAGAATATATCTACACCTGCCGCCAGATGGGAATCGCAATTCTGCCGCCGGATATCAATGAAGGCGAGGGTGGTTTCTCCGTATCCGGACAAGCAATCCGCTATGGACTTTCTGCCATTAAGAGTATCGGAAGACCGGTGATTGATGCCATTGTGGAGGAGCGTAAAATCCGTGGGCCGTTTACCACGTTAAAGGATTTTATTACAAGACTTTCCGGAAGAGAAGTGAATAAACGGACCATAGAAAACTTTATCAAAGCGGGAGCCTTAGACGGACTGGAAGGAAACCGCCGTCAGAAGATGATGATATACGGTTCTCTTTTGGATGCACTGAATCAGGAAAAGAAGACCACAATGGCTGGTCAGATGACACTTTTTGATATTGCACCGGAAGAGGACAAGGCAGAGTACGAAATCAAGCTTCCGAATGTAGAAGAGTATGACAAAGAAGTGCTTCTTGGCTTTGAAAAGGAAGTCCTGGGCATATATATCAGCGGACATCCGCTGGAAGAATATATGGAGCGTTTAAAGAAGAATACCAATGCCGTTACCACAGACTTTGTACTGGATGAAGAGACCGGAACCCTTAAGGTATCGGATGGCGCAAAGGTGCGTATCGGTGGAATGATTACCGATAAAGTCATCAAGTATACCAAGAGTAATAAGGCAATGGCATTTATTACGTTAGAAGATCTGGTGGGAACAGTGGAAATCATCATTTTCCCGAAGGATTATGAGCGTTATGCAAAATATCTTGAAAATGATGCCAAAGTATTTGTGGAAGGCCGTGTAACTGCAGAAGAAGACCGTAACGGCAAGCTTATTTGTGAGAAAATCATTTCCTTTGATGAAGTGAAACGGGAGCTGTGGCTGCAGTTTCCAAGTAAGAGCGATTTCGAAGAAAAAGAAGGTGCTCTTTATGGAAAAATGATGGATGCCGATGGCTTAGAGCATGTCGTTATTTATCTTGCAGCAGAAAAACAGATGAAGCGTCTGCCGGAAAACAGAAATGTTGCAATTACAAAAGAGCTTTTAGAAGAACTTGGGAATTTCTTAGGTAAAGACAATGTAAAAGTTGTAGAAAAGTCGTTGTAGCCATTGCAAAACCACAGTTTAAGGATTAGAATAAAAATGATTGGATAAAGAACAAAGAGAAGTGTTTATATATAGGAGGTAACAGGGAATGTCAAAAGAAATTCAGACAATTGGTGTTTTAACCAGTGGCGGGGATGCTCCGGGCATGAACGCTGCTATCCGTGCGGTAGTAAGGGAAGCTATTGCAAAGGGAAAGAAAGTAAAAGGAATTAAGAGAGGTTATGCAGGTCTTTTGCAGGAAGAGATTATTGATATGGAAGCAAAAGATGTAGCAGACATTATCCAGAGAGGTGGAACAATTTTACAGACTGCACGTTGTCAGGAATTCGTAACACCGGAAGGACAGCAGAAGGGTGCTGAAATCTGCAGAAAACATGGCATTGATGGAATTATCGTAATCGGTGGAGACGGTTCCTTTAAGGGTGCACAGAAGCTGGCAGCACTTGGAATCAACACCATCGGATTACCGGGAACCATTGACCTTGATATTTCCTGTACCGATTATACCATCGGTTTTGATACCGCAGTAAATACTGCCATGGAAGCCATTGATAAGGTACGTGATACCTCAACCTCCCATGAGCGCTGCTCCATCATTGAAGTAATGGGCAGAGGTGCAGGCTACATTGCACTGTGGTGTGGTATTGCCAATGGAGCAGAGGATATCCTGCTTCCGGAGAAATATGATTATGACGAGCAGAAGCTTGTAAATAATATTATAGAGAACAGAAAACGTGGAAAGCAGCATCATATTATTGTAAATGCAGAAGGTATCGGTCATTCCGCAAGCATGGCAAAGAGAATTGAAGCAGCAACCGGAGTTGAAACCAGAGCGACCATCTTAGGACACATGCAGCGTGGTGGAAGCCCGACCTGTAAAGACCGTGTTTATGCATCTACCATGGGATGCATTGCCGTAGATTTGCTGTGCGAAGGCAAATCCAACCGTCTTGTAGCATATAAAAATGGTGAATTCGTAGATTATGATATTGACGAGGCACTGGCAATGACCAAATCCATTCCGGAATATCAGTATGAGATCTGTAGAAATCTTTCCAGATAGGATGTTATTATGATTACCAGTACAGCAAATCCGCAGGTGAAAAATTTAATTCAGTTAGTAAAAAAAGCCAAAGTTCGTAATGAACAGAGGCTTTTTGTTGTGGAAGGAATCCGTATGTTCCGGGAAATCCCGGAAGGCTGGCTTGATAGAATTTATGTTTCCGAGCATTTCATGGAAGAGGAATCCCATGTAAAAGTTCTGCAGGGAAAAAATTATGAAGTACTTGCCAATCATGTGTTTGAAAGTGTGTCCGATACCAAGACACCGCAGGGAATCCTTTGTCTTGTGAAAATGCCGGATTATACCTTAGAAGAAGTAATACCAAAGGAAAATGCCCATCTTCTGATTCTTGAAAGTATTCAGGATCCGGGCAATTTAGGCACGATGTTCCGGACCGGAGAGGGAGCGGGAATCAGCGGAATTATCATGAACCGCACCACTGTAGATGTTTTTAATCCAAAGACCATCCGCTCCACTATGGGCAGTATCTTTCGCGTACCATTTTTCGTGACGGAAAACCTGCAGGATATATTGATGCAGTTAAAGTCCCGGAAAATAAAGCTTTACAGTGCCCATCTGCAGGGCAGTGTTTCTTATGAGGAGCCGGATTATAAAGAACCCACAGGCTTTTTAATTGGAAATGAAGGAAATGGATTATCGGATGAGATTGCCAGAATGGCAGATACCTATATCCACATTCCAATGGCAGGAAAAGTAGAATCACTGAATGCAGCAATTGCGGCAACACTGCTGATGTATGAGGCAGCACGCCAGAGGAGGTAAGGGATGTTCCGGTTATGGGCAAAAGAATTTAAAGACAATCATATGTTAAAGGATACCACCATCTGTGATGACTCCGGGGATACCAGAACCCATAAGGTGTTCCGGGCATTAGATGAGGTGTGCTATACCTTTGATTTGGGAAAACCAATCTGGTTAGACCGCAATGTGGATGAATTTAAGCGGCATGCGAAGACCAGGTTTTATCAGGATAATTTTGTGGAAGAAATTGAATTTGATTTTTTGGAAATTCATGTGATTGAAGAGGATTAAGTAACTGTGTCAGGAGGAAAGAAAATGGAAGGGCAGATGCGCCGGGATACCATCATTAAGATGCTGGGGGAGAAGGGAAAACCTTTGTCCGGAACAGAATTGGCAAAAGAATTAGGAGTCAGCCGTCAGGTGATTGTACAGGATATTGCATTGCTTCGTGCAGTAAATAAGAATATTTTAAGCACCAACAAAGGCTATGTGCTTTATGACCCTTCGGAAGAGACACAGAAAGCAAGAAGAACCATTGCTGTAAGCCACAGTGATGAACAGACACAGGATGAGCTTTATACCATCGTGGATTTCGGTGGAAAAGTCTTAGACGTCGTAATCGAGCATGATATTTACGGACAGATAACGGTGGATCTGATTTTAAAAAGCCGTCAGGATGTGGACGAATTTATTGCAAAGGTTGCAAAGAGCAAGGCAAAGCCGCTTAAGACACTGACCGGAAATAAACACTTTCATACCGTAGAAGCAGATTCAGAACAATTACTTGACATCATAGAAGAAAAATTACGGGAAAAAGGCTACGCAAGATAACAGCTTGACTTTTTTTCTCGATATGGTAAACTACTCCTTGACTGACAAGACAACTGACAAGACAGCTAAAGCCAAGGAGGAAAAAAATGGAAAAGATAAAAGCGTTCTTAAAACGCAAAAATATTATTATCTCAGCAAAAAGATATGGCATTGATGCCTTAGGTGCAATGGCACAAGGTCTTTTTGCTTCTCTTTTAATTGGAACAATTATCAGTACAATTGGTGAGCAGGCTGGCATCCAGCTTCTGGTGGACATCGGTGGATATGCCAAAGCAGCAACCGGTCCGGCAATGGCAATCTCCATTGGTTTTGCTTTGCAGTGTCCACCACTGGTGCTTTTTTCACTGGCAGCCGTCGGTGTGGCCGCAAATACCCTGGGTGGAGCAGGCGGACCGCTGGCAGTATTGATTGTCACCATCTTTGCAGCCGAATTCGGTAAAGCAGTATCCAAAGAAACCAAAATTGATATTATCGTCACTCCGTTTGTAACCATTTTCATCGGAGCAGGCTTATCCATCTGGTGGGCACCGGCAATCGGAGCCGCAGCCAGTGCAGTAGGAAATGCCATTATGTGGGCAACCGAATTGCAGCCGTTCTTTATGGGAATTTTAGTCTCTGTAATTGTAGGTATCGCACTGACGCTGCCAATCAGCAGTGCTGCAATCTGTGCAGCTTTGGGACTGACCGGACTGGCAGGAGGAGCTGCAGTAGCAGGATGCTGTGCCAACATGGTAGGTTTTGCAGTACTGAGCTTCCGGGAAAATAAATGGGGTGGACTTTTCGCACAGGGAATCGGAACTTCCATGTTACAGATGGGAAATATCGTGCGGAATCCAAGAATCTGGCTTCCGGCAATTTTAAGCTCCGCCATAACAGGTCCGATAGCAACCTGCGTATTCCATCTTCAGATGAACGGTGCAGCTGTAGCATCCGGAATGGGAACCTGTGGACTGGTTGGTCAGATTGGTATTTATACCGGCTGGATTAATGATATTGCATCCGGTGCCAAGGCAGCCATTACACCAATGGACTGGATTGGAATGCTGTTAGTATGCTTCATTTTACCGGGTGTTTTAACCTGGGCATTCGGTCTGTTTTTCCGTAAGATTGGCTGGATCAAAGAAAATGATTTGAAGCTCGATTTATAAGAAAGATTTAAGAAAATATAGATAAAAGTTATACCATAAGAAAACAAAAACAATACCTCTTGTGCATAATTATTAAAAATTGATAAAAATTTAACTAATAACAAGCACGTTAAACAAAGATATGCTATACTAAAATTAGATTGTTATTGCATATATTATAACTTATGAGGAAAATTCCGGAAATATAAAAAGGTTATTTTCCGCAGTAGATGCATGGAGGAGTAGAAAATGGAATCACCAATTGAAGTGACAGAAGGTGTAGATGGTTGGAATACCATAATCTTTCTTTATAATTCTGCATTAAAAGAAGTTGGAACCAAGCTTGAAATATTGAATGATGAATTTCAGCATGTACATCAGTACAATCCGATAGAATATATAAAGCGGCGGATTAAGACGCCGGAGAGTATCGTAAAGAAGCTGAAACGATATGGTTACGAGAGCACCATTGATAATATGGTCAATTATGTAAATGACATTGCAGGAATCCGTATTGTATGTTCCTTTACTTCTGATATTTATCGTATGGCAGAGATGATTGGAAAACAGAATGACCTTACCGTGGTATCGGTAAAGGATTATATCAGGCATCCGAAGGAAAGCGGCTATAAGAGTTATCATATGTTAGTTACGGTGCCGATTTTCTTATCAGACCGTGTAGTGGATACAAAGGTTGAGATTCAGATACGGACCATTGCCATGGATTTCTGGGCGAGTCTTGAACATAAGATATATTACAAATTCGAAGGAAATGCACCGGAATATATCAGTAAAGATTTGCGGGAGTGTGCAGAAATTGTTTCTATGCTGGATGCAAAGATGTTATCCTTGAACGAAGCAATTCTAGAGGCTAAGGCAGCACAGGAAGCAGAGCTATTGCAGAAAGAAAAAGATAGAGCGGATAAAGAAGAATAAAAGAAGCTGCCGGTTTGGCAGCTTCTTTTTTACGCGAGTAGCGAGAAAAATCGCATGCTTGCGTGCAGATTTGGCGAGCACCGTGATAACTCGAGAAACTCGCAAAGCGTGTTTCTCGTAGTTGCAAGTGGCTTAAAAATGATTTAATCGTCTTCACCATTCATCCAGCTATCGAATTTTTCTAATACTTTATCATAGGTCTGCTGGGAAATATCAGGAAGCTTTCCACCCCAGGCTTTGGTAGCCTGATCGAAGCCCTTTTTAAAAGCATCTGCTAATTCCTGGGCTTTGGACTTATCATTACCGGATAATGCTTTTGCAAAATCTAAAATACGGTCAGAGGTCTGGTTTACACCCCAGTATCCGTCTTCTGCAATATCAGCCTGTGCCTGAGCCTTTACATCAGCAGAAACGGTGAAGTTACCGCCTGCAAGGAAAGACCACATATCATCGGCTTTGCCAATGGCTGCGCCCTGTTTGCTCATCATCTGTTCTACAATTCCGCGAAGCTGTGAAATACGGCTGTCAGAATCAGCTTTCATCTTTGCAATGAGAGCAGAGTTCTGTGTCTTTTGGGAAGAACTGCTCTTGTCACTGGAGCCTTTTTCATAGATAACACCGGTAGAGGTGTCATTCTTCGAAGATTCGGTCTTCTTAGAAGAAACTTTGGAATCTGTGGCAACAGTGGATGCAGCAGATACATAATTGTTAATAGAATTAATTGCCATAATCTTAACCCTCCTTGGTCAAATGCTTACTAAGTATCCATTCTTAGTCTTATTCATATATTTTATCGGTAAGAATGGGACAAAATATAAGAGGAAGAATTGACCTTTTTTAGAAAAAATGATAACATAAATTTGTATCATGTATACAAAATACAGGAGAAAAACAATGGACGAACTTGCAGTAAAAGCACTGGCAAAAATAAATCTTGGATTGGACGTATTACGTCGGAGAGAAGATGGGTATCATGAAGTAAAGATGGTTATGCAGACCATTCATTTATATGACCAGCTTCATCTTAAGAAAATAGAGTCTGGCATACATTTAGAGACAAATCTTGGATTTCTTCCGGTAGATGAAAGTAATCTGGCTTACCGGGCAGCGAGACTTATGAAAGAAAAATATCAGATTGAAGAAGGCATTGATATCCGGTTGAATAAGCGGATTCCTGTTGCTGCCGGGATGGCAGGTGGAAGCACGGATGCCGCAGGTGTGCTTTATGGAATCAATGAATTATTCAATCTTGGAATAAAGCGGAAAGAACTGATGGAGCTGGGCGTTCAGATTGGGGCTGACGTACCGTATTGCATCATGCGTGGTACAGCTTTGGCAGAAGGCATTGGAGAAAAATTAACTTCACTGCCACCGATGGTGAAGTGTCCGGTAGTGATTGCCAAACCGCAGGTCAGTGTATCTACTAAATATGTCTATGAGAATCTGAAGCTGGATGAGCATACACAGCATCCTGACATTGATGCCTTAATACAGAATATCCGCACAAAGGATTTGCCGGCAATTGCAGGTAGTATGGGAAATCTTTTAGAAACGGTTACTGCAAAAAAGTATCCGGAGATAGAGAAGATAAAAGAACTGATGCGGGAAAATGGTGCATTGAATGCCATGATGAGTGGAAGTGGCCCGACAGTATTTGGACTTTTTGATGAACTGGAAACGGCAAAAATGGCAGCAGCGATTGTACGTCAGAGCGGGCTCGCAAGGCAGGTCTTTGTAACAGATATTTATAATAATAGAAGATAAGAACATGCTCTTTATAAAAAAGGGTTGGAGGGTTAATATATGACAGATAATCTGGAATTAAATATGAATGCATATCTTCCTTTGCGAGATGTTGTATTTAATACACTTCGTGAGGCAATATTAAAAGGAGAATTAAAACCGGGTGAAAGACTGATGGAGTTGCAGCTGGCATCTAAGCTTGGAGTCAGCCGGACTCCGATTCGTGAGGCCATCCGGATGTTAGAGCAGGAGGGGCTTGCTGTAACCATACCGAGAAGAGGAGCCGAGGTTGCCCGCATGACAGAAAAGGACATGGAAGATGTGTTACAGATCCGGGCAGCTTTAGATGAACTGGCAGTGCAGCTTGCAACAGAACAGATTACAGATGAACAGTTTGATGCATTAGAACAGGCAAGACAGAATTTTGAAAATTCTTTAAAAAGTGATGATGTAAAAGAAATTGCACAGGCAGATGTAGCATTTCATGATGCAATTTATAATGCTACCGGAAATGCAAAACTGGTATCCATGCTGAATAATCTGCGGGAGCAGATGTATCGTTATCGTGTAGAATATTTAAAGGACGAGACGATTTATCCGAGATTATTAAAGGAACATAAGGATATTGCAGAGAGTCTTCGCAGGAAGGACAAGTCTCGTGCTTCAGAAACCATGCGGGAGCATGTGAAGAATCAGGCAGAAGCAGTCAAAGATATGATCCGTCAGCAGGAACAAGACCAATAGCATAAAGAAACAGGAATAAAAAAGCAAAATACGGAAACACTAAGGACAGACCGCACAGGGTCTGTCCTTTTTGCATATGCACAGGTGACTGGAAAATCGCATGCTTATATGCAGAGCTGGCGGACATCCGATACTATAAAAATTATGCCAAGGAGTTGATTTATGCAGCAGAAAGAAGAAAAAATCGCAGGGCACACTGCAAAGCATATCGCAGGACACACCGCAGAACATACAACAGAACGTAATGCAGAATACAATGATGAAATTACAACCAGTTTGCAGGAAAATGCTGCACGTTTTCAGAAGATATTTTCCGGGTGTGCGGATATTAAAATGCGAACCATGAAGATTGGACAGAAGCAGCAGATTGCGTGTATGGCAGCATACATAGAGGTAACCGGTGGTGGAGCAATTTTTGAGAAATCTCTCGTTGGCAGGCTTTTAAACGAATTGTGTCATTATAATGAAAAAGAAGTCTATGAGCGGCTGTCGCAGAATGCCCTTGGCTTATCGGATGTTACGCCCTTTGATACTTTTTCGGATGCAGCAGCAGGTCTTTTGACCGGAGATACCATTCTATTTATAGATGGCTATGATAAAGCGTTAAAGATTCCGGATAAGGGATACCCTTCTATGGGAATTTCAGAAGTAAATTCAGAAAAGGTAATCCGGGGCTCTAATGAAGGATTTACCGAGTCCGTAAAAGCGAATACGGCATTAGTACGTAAAAGGATTCGTTCTCCGAAAGTAAAGGTAAAAGAGAAAAAGATAGGGCTGCGCAGTAAGACCAATGTGGATTTGATGTATATGGAGGATTTGATTTATCCCGGAGTTTTAGAGGAGGTAGAAAAGCGGCTTGACGGATTTGAAATTGACGGAGTCTTAGACAGTGGAATCATTGAACAGCTTACAGAAGAAAAATGGTATTCTCCATTTCCGCAGTTTCAGACCACACAGCGGCCGGACCGGGCAGCTATGGCAATTTTAGAGGGAAGGGTAGTGCTGATTGCGGATAATTCACCAATTGCACTGATTTTGCCGACGGATTATAACTCCTTCATACAGACCAGTGATGACTATTACAACCGCTGGGAAATTGCATCATTGGGAAGAATTTTACGTTTTCTGGCTTCTTTTTTTGCCATGACATTACCGGGACTGTATCTTGCGGTCTGTAATTTTCATACACAGATACTGCCGACGAAATTGCTGTTATCCTTTGCTGCAGCAAGACAAGGAGTGCCGTTTCCCGGGGTGGTAGAGGTGCTTTTGATGGAATTATCCTTTGAACTGTTGCGGGAAGCAGGCGTACGCCTTCCGGGAGCTATGGGGAATACCATAGGAATTGTCGGTGGGCTGATTATCGGACAGGCGGCGGTGGAAGCAAATCTGGTCAGTCCTATCGTGGTAATTGTGGTGGCATTTACAGCACTGTGTTCCTTTGCGGTACCCAATGAAGAATTTGCAACAGCATTTCGCATCTTGAAATTTTTCTTTATTGCCATGTGTGCGTGGCTGGGCTTTTTCGGCTTTTTGATGGCTTTACTTGCGGTACTCATTCATCTGTCGCATCTTAAGAGTTTTGGCATTCCATATCTGATGCCCTTTGTAGGCGCAGATGTAACGGATTATCAGGATGAGCGGGACAGTCTGCTGCGTCTGCCGTTGTATCAACTGCGGCACAGACCGGTTTTTGCGAGACGCCACAATCGTCTGCGGCTTAGGAGGAAAAAGTAATTATGTTTTCAGAAAATCAGAAAATATCAGAGAGGCAGATGGCAAGGCTCCTGATTTTTGATATGTGCGGAATCAGTACGTTGCTGCTTCCCGGACTGTTAGGAAAAATGCTTGGGACAGACGGAGTATTTGCCATATTGCTGGGAGCAGTGCCGGTGTATCTATTTACCTTTCTTCCAGAGCTGCTACAGGAAAAGCGGAAAAACAGTAATACCAGAAATGGCAGTAACACCAGCAATATCAGTAATATCGGGAAAAGTTATCCGGAGATTTTAAAGAAGCAAGGAAATGGTTTTATTCGCATTTTTGTACTGGTAGTCTATACAGTCGAGGGGATTCTGCTGGCGGGCTATGGCTTATTTCTTTTAAGTGACCTGATGGTGAGTGAATTGTTAAAGGACAGTTCATTTGTGCTGGCAGCAGTTTTACTAATGCTTTTATGTGGCTATGGAATCTGGCAGGGCATCGAAGGGCGTGCCCGGGTGTATGAAATCCTGTTCTGGTTTGTATTTCTTCCACTTATTTTCATGCTGCTTCTGGCAACAAAGGATGTCAATACGATTTACTGGACTCCGGTAATGGTACATTCCTGGGGAAACTTTGTTAAAGGGACAGCGGCAGTTGTGCTTCTGTATGGCACAATGGCATTTGTTTTGTTTTTACAGCCCTATCTTGCAGAAAATGTCCGTGTAGGACGAACATGCCGGAAAAGCCTTTGTGTTACAGTGATTTTTAATGCTGCAATCTATCTGATTACGCTTGGCATCTTTGGCAGTGGCATGCTGCCGAAAATGAAATATCCGGCAATTACATTAATGAGCATGATAAAACTGCCGGGCGGTTTCTTCGAACGGCAGGATGCCTTTATGGTAGCAATCTGGTTCTTTACAATTTACGCATTTATCAATACCGGGATGTTTTATGCCTCGGATTTGCTGAAAGCTGTATGGCAAAAGGAAGGGCACCAAAAAGCGGATGGGAAAAATGAAGCGATTCAGGGAAAAGCCGATACGAAAAGTATAGAAAAATTGATAATACCAATTGTAATGGTTCTTACATTTGCAGTCACATTACTTTTTTACCGGCTACCGGAGTGGAAAATAATGTTTATATGGATTCAGGCAATTGCATTTCTTCCGTTGACGGTAATTCTTCCGCTGTGCATTGGAGAGATAAGTAAATGCCGGGAAAAGGGAAGTGAAAAGGGATAGTGAAAAAGGATAGCGGAAAAAATGGTGGAAAGGAGCAGCAGTATGAAAAATAGAATCGTGACAATTGTTTCCATGATATTTTTGGCAGTCTTATGCCTTGGCGGCTGTGGAAATACAGAGTTGGAAGAACGGAATTTTCCATTGGCAGCAGAGGTGACTTTGACAAAGGAGAACTATCAGATGGCATTTGGCTTTGAGCAGCTTAAGGATGTGGCAGATGAGAAAAGCGAAAAAGAGAATACATCGGTACTTCTGGCGGAAGGAAAAGACTGCATGGAGTTGTTTTTGCATGCAGATGGGGAAAATCCTGGAGAGATGGATTATAACCATTTAAAGGCATTGATTCTAAACCGGTCGCTTTTAGAGGATGAAAAGCGGCTGGGGGCATTTCTTGGGTATCTGGAAGAGGAAAATCTTTTTTCGAGGAATACGCTGCTTTTTGTTACGGAGGATGAACCGGATCAGGTGATGGAGATGGATACAGTTTTAAAAGAGCCGGTAGGAACTTATCTGAATGAAAGAATTGCCTCGGATGAACGTTTTAAGGACAGTGAGGCAGTTACCCTGGGCAGCCTGTTCCGGATATGGGAAAATGAGAACGAAAATCTGTGGATTCCCTATATTAACTGTGCAGAAGATAAAATGATACTGGAAAAATATTATCTGATGCAGGGCAGGATGGCAGCAGGCAAAGTGGACCGGGAAATGGGAGAACTGGCTTTGCTCTCAGAGCAGAAGATGAAAAGCTACAGCATTTCACTTGAAGATGCAGAAAGTGTAACACTTAGTAATTTATGCTGCAGCTATGCTTTTACGGAGCAGAATGGCCAGGTGACGGAAACCGTTACAATAAAGGCGGATGGAAAGTATCAGGGCAACAGGAAACTGCTGCAGAAAACAAAGCACAGGGATGAAAAATTGGAAGACCTTCATACAGACAGTCAGGATAAAAATGCACTGCTGGAAGTGGAAGCAGAAATAGAGCAGACTTTGGAAGAAAAGATGGATGCCATGACAGAAAAATTGCAACAGAATCAGAATGCAGATGGAACAAACAGTTATTATAAATTAGGGGCATATGCAAGGGATATTTATTTGCAATATCAGAAGGATTGGAGCAGTTACCGGAAAAACCTGACAGTGGAATATCATTGGGATGTCACACTGGTGACATCTCCGTAGGATGTTAGACACCCGGTTACACTGGTAACATTGGAAACATCTTTGTAAGATGTCTGGTTCTGGTCGCAAGTTCAACCGTGTCCCCAAAAAGTTATCAAAATGTATAAAAAAATTTTTTTCGGTTATATTCCAGATAGAAAGTCAGAATGGTATGGCGAAAGAAAGCGTAGCAAGGAAAAGCAGAAATAAGAAATCAGAAACATGAAAAGGAGTTTTACCATGAAAGAATATAACCGAAAAAAATTGTATTTAAAAAGGGCGTTGTTCTATGGCATGCTGTTATTACTGTTGGTATTTACGGCAGGCAGTGCGAAAAAGGCTTATGAGGGGCGAAGAATGCAGGAGGACATTGCAGAAAAGATTCTGCGTTTCCATGTCAGGGCAAACAGTGATGGGGAAGCAGATCAGGCACTGAAGCTTAAGGTGCGGGATGCTGTTGGAAAAGAAATGGGAGAACTTTTGCAGGATGCTAAGACAGCCGAAGAAAGCAGCCGGATTGCAAGAGAACACTTCCCGGAAATTATACATATTGCAAAAGAAGTCATCCGGCAGGAGGGCTATGATTATCCGGTAGAGGTGAAATTATCTTCCGTGGAGTTCCCGGTAAAGACCTATGGCAGTTATACGTTCCCGGCGGGAACTTATCAGGCACTGGAAGTGATTATCGGAGCAGGCATGGGACATAACTGGTGGTGTGTCATGTATCCGAATATGTGCTTTGAAGGAAGTGTCTATGAGGTTGTGGATGGTAAATCAGAAAAGGTATTGAAGGATACCTTAAGTGAGACGGAATATCAGTCTCTGATGGAAGAGAAGAATTATAAGATTTCATGGAAATGGCTGGATTTCTGGGATAAATAGTGCTATACTGACCTGGATTTCTATAGAAGGAGCGGATTAGATGACAAAAGATGTAATTGTATCAATCAGCGGATTACAGATGCCGGCAGAAGGAGAAGCAGAGCCGGTTGAAGTGATTACAGTAGGGGATTATTACCAGAAAAACGGAAAACATTATGTGCTGTATGAAGAAGTAAATGAAGGTTTTGAAGGAAGCACAAAGAATATAATCAAGATGCAGGAAAACTGTATTGATATTACAAAAAAAGGAGTTTCCAATGTACACATGGTCTTTGAAAAGAACCGGAAAAATATGTCTTATTATGGAACGCCATTTGGAAATCTTCTGGTTGGAATTGATGCAAAGGATATTAAAGTGGAAGAGACAGAACATTGTATTGATGTGCAGATAGATTATGCATTGGAGGTAAACTATGAGCATCTGGCAGACTGTACCATTAAGATGAAGATTGCATCAAAAGAAAAAGGCGAATTCAGTCTTGCGTAGCTGGATGTATAAAAATAGAGCTGGGTGAAAACCCAGCTCTATTTTTATTTTATTTACCAGCTTTTTCTTTTAATTTTGCCATAAAGCCTTTTTTCTTTTTGGCAGGTGCTTCGATAGGACCACGCATTCCTTTTACTGCGGTAATGTAAAGCCCGCTGACAGTAGCTTTTACTTCCTTCTTAACCGGAACGGAATCAAAAATCTGTCCGTCACAGATTAAAGTCATAACCTTTGGACCAACCTTTGCTTTGACGATTGGAAGTTTGGAACGGCGGAGCATTTTCGGAGTCTGGGCAATGACATTTGCCGGAAGACCGGAATCTTTAAGCCGCATTTTCTTCTTATCGATAATCAGCATGGAAATGGTCTGTGCTGCTGCTGCAATCTGGGCATCCTGTTCTTCTTTCTTTTTCTGAGCTCGTTTGCCCACAAAATAAAGAACAATCAGGGCAATAATCATAATAATCAGTATTGTTAATAATACAATCGCAAATTTTGGCACGATGAAAACCTCCTTAAGTAAAATCCAAATATGATTGTATCATTGATTGGCAGGATTGACAACCTGCAAATGCGAAAAATTCTATGAAATGCTTTTATTTTCGGTGAAAATGTGGTATCTTTAGAAAGTATGACTGACTGGAAAAATCCAGCCTTTGAATGAAAGACAGAAGGGAAATAAATATGAAGAAGAAAATAGTAGCAGTATTGTTATGCCTGACACTGGCATTTTCAGTAACTGGCTGTGGAAAAGACAAGAAAAGTGAATCGGTAGAGAATACAGAGAGCACAGAAGTGGTATCCAGTGCGGCAATTGATTTTGATCCGCTTGATTATGTGGAACTGGGCGATTATATGGGATTGTCAGTAGCTTTGACAGAAGATTATTCCGTAAGTGATGATGATGTGAAGACTTTTATTGAGAATAGCGTAATTACCAACTATCCATACTATGTAGATACGGATAAAACAGTGGTAGAGGATGGAGATGCTGTAAATATCGATTATGAAGGATTAAAAGATGGTGTGGCATTCAGCGGTGGAACTGCAACAGATACGGTCTTAGAGATTGGAAGCAATACGTTTATTGACGGCTTCGAAGAAGGACTGATTGGTGCAAAAGTAGGGGATAAAGTAACCTTGAATCTTACATTCCCGGAAAGCTATAAAAATACAGACCTGGCAGGACAGGCGGTTGTGTTTAATGTAACCATCAATAAAATTGTTGAGAAACAGGATATTACTTATGACAATATGACAGATGAATATGTGGCATATGTCAATGCTAAGGCCAGCCTTGGCTATGATACGGTAGATGAGATGAAGGCAGATGCACGCAATTATCTGAAATCTTCTAAGGAATCCTCCAAGAAATCTGCAATCCGTTCTGCAGTAATGGACAAGTTAGGAGAGGTATGTACCGTAAAGGAAATTCCGGATGGACTTCTGGATGCCCGTATGGAAGAGGTAATGGCACAGTATGAATCCTATTACTGCAGCGATGGAAGCAGCCTTAAGGATTATGTGGAAAATACAGCAAATCAGGATTATGATGAATTTGTAAGCAATGTAACTGACGAAGTGACATCAGATCTTAAGACACAGATGATTTTAGAGGCAATTGCAGAAAAGGAAGGCATTGAGTTTGACCAGGATGGCTTTGACAGCTACGTTGGAAATCTTATGAGCAATTACAGTTACAGCGATGAATCCACATTATACAAATCATATGGATTGAGCGCAGACAGCGGAAAAGAATATTTAAAGAAAGTATATGTATGCAATCTGGCACTTCAGAAAGTAGTTGACAGTGCAACTGTTGAAGATGAGGCAGGAACAGAAAATGTTACAGATACTGAATTAAATACAGAAAACTAAAAAGGATTAGAAAATTTTTTATCTAAGGGGGATAGAAAAATGGAACTTGTTGACATCAGAGATTTATTTCACCATCAGGAAGATTATGTAGGTAAGAAGATTACCGTCGGAGGCTGGGTAAGAAGTAACCGTAATTCTAAAAACTTCGGATTTATCGTAGTAAATGACGGAACTTTCTTTGAGCCACTGCAGGTAGTATATGCAGACGGACTGGAGAATTTTCAGGAGCTTACCAAAATTAATGTGGGCGCAGCTATTGTTGTTACCGGAGTGCTGGAAGCTACACCGGAAGCAAAGCAGCCATTTGAAATTCAGGCAGAGGAAATCATAATTGAAGGCGCATCTGCACCGGATTATCCGTTACAGAAGAAACGCCACAGCTTCGAATATTTAAGAACCATTTCACATTTAAGACCACGTACCAATACCTTTGAGGCAGTATTCCGTGTGCGTTCCCTAATTGCATATGCAATTCATAAGTTCTTCCAGGAGAGGGACTTTGTCTATGTACACACTCCGCTGATTACCGGAAGTGACTGTGAGGGTGCCGGGGAAATGTTCCAGGTTACTACCATGGACTTAAATAACATTCCACACAAGGAAGACGGAAGCATTGATTATACACAGGATTTCTTTGGAAAACCAACCAATCTTACCGTAAGTGGACAGTTAAACGGAGAGACCTTTGCACTGGCGTTCAAAAATATTTATACCTTTGGACCAACCTTCAGGGCGGAGAATTCCAATACTACAAGACATGCTGCAGAGTTCTGGATGATTGAGCCGGAAATCGCATTTGCAGATCTGGAAGATGACATGGTACTGGCGGAGAGTATGCTGAAATATATTATTTCCTATGTTATGGAACATGCACCGGAAGAAATGCAGTTCTTTAATTCCTTCGTAGACAAGGGACTGATTGAACGGCTGAATAATGTATTACATTCCGATTTTGCAAGAGTGACTTATACAGAAGCCATTGAACTTCTTGAGAAGAATAATGATAAATTTGATTACAAGGTATCCTGGGGCTGTGACCTTCAGACCGAGCATGAGCGTTTCTTAACCGAGCAGGTTTTCAAGAGACCGGTATTCGTAACAGATTATCCAAAGGAAATCAAAGCCTTCTATATGAAACTCAATGAAGATGGCAAGACAGTTGCAGCAGTTGACTGTCTGGTGCCAGGAATCGGAGAAATTATCGGAGGAAGCCAGAGAGAGGATGACTACGATAAATTATTAGAAAGAATCCATGAACTTGGATTAAAAGAGGAAGATTACAGCTTCTATCTTGATTTACGTAAATATGGTTCTGCAAGACATGCAGGCTTCGGACTTGGATTTGAAAGATGCGTCATGTATCTTACCGGTATGGCAAACATCCGTGATGTCATTCCGTTCCCAAGAACCGTTAACACCTGTGAATTGTAAGAGCAGCAGGTTATAAAAGAAGTATATAGAAGAAGGGCGTATGAAAAAAAGAAAGTTTTTTCATACGCCCTTCTTTTGAATCATGGATTGATTTTATATAAGATAAATAAAGGGGGTATTTTGCTTAACCCATAATTACTTCAACAGTAACTTCTTTCTTAGACGGATCAAATGGAATCATATTGCCATCAGCAATAACACCATCTACAGTAAGAACCTTGACACCTTTCTGTACGCCATTTGGATTCTTTACCTGAATGTGATAAGTTACACCACGGAAATCACGTTTTGCGGTAAAGCCGGATAAAGTAGATGGAATACATGGGTCAATTACAAGACCATCATAATCCGGACGGATACCTAAGATATACTGGGATACATCAAGGAAGGTCCATGCAGCAGTACCGGTAAGCCAGCTGTTCTTTGCTTCACCGAAGTTTGGAGCATCTTTTCCGGCAATCATCTGAGAGTACACATATGGTTCAGTGCGGTGGATTTCGCTGATATCTTCGATATAAGCAGGACAGGTTCTGGTGTATACCTGCCATGCACGGTCTCCACGTCCAACGACTGTTTCTGCAATGGAAATCCATGGATTGTTGTGACAGAAGATACCTGCATTTTCTTTGTATCCAGGTGGATAGGAAGAAATTTCACCGAGCTCTACATGGTATTTGTGATAAGGTGGCTGCAGCAATACAATACCGTATTTAGTATCTAAGTATTTTTCAACAGACTGCATTGCCTGAAGACAATTGCCTTCTTTCAGGCCGATTTCGGCCATAACACAGAATCCCTGCGGCTCGATAAAGATTTTACCGTCGTCACATTCTTTGGAACCGATTTTCTGTTTGTAGTGGTCGTAAGCTCTTAAGAACCATTCGCCATCCCAGCCGGCATCGAGAACGGTTTTTTCCATGGAAGCAATTGCTTCTTCCGCTTCTTTGGCTTCTTCTTCCAGACCTCTGTGTTTGCAGATTTCTACATAATCTTTACCATATTTTACAAACATGCCTGCGATAAATACAGACTCTGCATTTGGTCCCTCAGATGGTCCGAAGGTCTGGAAGGATTCACCCGGCTCTTCTGAGAAGCAGTTTAAGTTCAGACAGTCATTCCAGTCAGCACGTCCAATCAGAGGAAGTCCATGTGGTCCTAAGTGTGTTCTGGTATAGTTGAAGGAACGTCTTAAATGTTCCATAAAATCGGTTGCTTTGCTTTCGTCATTATCATAAGGAGTGATTTCATCTAAAATGGAGTAATCTCCGGTCTCCTTGATATAAGCAGCAGTACCGGCAATGAGCCATAACGGGTCATCATTGAATCCGCTTCCGATATCAGCATTTCCCTTTTTGGTAAGTGGCTGATACTGATGGTAAGCACTTCCATCCTCAAACTGGGTGGATGCGATATCTAAAATACGCTGTCTTGCACGGTCCGGAATCAGATGAACAAATCCTAAAAGATCCTGACAGGAATCACGGAAGCCCATGCCTCGTCCAATTCCTGATTCGAAATAGGAAGCGGAACGTGACATATTAAAGGTAACCATACACTGATACTGATGCCAGATGTTTACCATACGGTCTAACTTCTCTTCGGAAGAAGATACGGTAAAGTGGTTTAAAAGGTTATTCCAGTATTCTTTTAATTCTGCTAAAGCAGCGTCAGCTTTTTCTGTGGTATCAAAACGTTTTAATAATTCTTCTGCCGGTTTTCTGTTGATGCATCCATTTTCAGCAGGACCATCCCATTTCTCGGCAACCGGATTCTCTACATAACCCAGTACAAAAACAAAGGATTTTGATTCGCCCGGTGCAAGAGAAACCTTGATATGGTGGGAACCAATCGGAGACCAGCCGCTTGCTACAGAGTTCTTAGAGGTTCCGTTTATAACAACTTCCGGTGCGGAATTTTCGCCATAAGCACCAAGGAAAGATTCACGGTCGGTATCGAATCCGGCAAGCTGGGTATTTACAGCATATACCGCATAATGATTCCGGCGCTCGCGGTATTCTGTCTTATGATAAAGGGCAGAGCCGTGAATTTCCACTTCACCGGTACTGAAGTTACGCTGGAAGTTTGTCATATCATCCATGGCATTCCACAGACAGAATTCAACATAAGAGAATACGGAAATCTCTTTGTGTTCGCTGCCGTGGTTGGTCAGTGTCAGTTTGTTAATCTCACAGGTATTTCCCATAGGAACAAACATGGTCAGCTCTGCGGATAACTGATTTTTGCTTCCCTCAAAAACAGAGTAGCCTAATCCATGCCGGCACTGATAGGAATCTAATTCAGTCTTGGCTGGCATCCATCCCGGATTCCAGATGGTGTCACCGTCTTTGATATAGTAATAATGTCCATTGCTGTCATAAGGAATATTGTTGTAACGATATCTTGTAAGACGAAGGAGCTTGGCATCTTTATAGAAACTGTATCCTCCGCAGGTGTTAGAAACCAGTGAAAAGAAATCTTCACATCCTAAATAGTTGATCCATGGAAGTGGAGTCTTTGGGGAAGTGATGACATATTCTTTCGCTGCATCATCGAAATGTCCAAATTTCATAATTAAATAACCTCCTTAAATACAATAAGTTCGAAAACGATTAAGAGAGGTATTTCTTTATGTTGAGTATAATATAAGAATCTGGAAAAAGCAACAGAAATATTGAAGAAAGTACGCATTTTAGGAGAAAAGAGCGAAAAGGGCAGTTTTTTGCTGCACTAGCAGAAAGTGTGAAATGATAACGATTAAGTAAAAAGACAAGCCGAAATTCGACTTAATATAGAAGAAAGAGAACATGATTAGTCAAAAATGCACAAAACGAGCAATTCAAAACTGGATAACTGTTACAAATATACAAAAAGGGGTTGCATTTCACACTGGATATGTCATGATAAAGCTACGAAAACGATTAAGAAAAAGCAACTCGAAACAGTGAGGTGCAGAGGATGGTATCTTTAAAAGACATTGCGAAAGAATGTGGTGTATCAACTGCAACAGTTAGCAAAGCACTGAATGGACAACATGATATTGGAGAAGAAACAAAAGCAAGAGTAAGAGAGACAGCAGAGCGGATGGGGTATTTTCCAAATGCAGCTGCCAGAGCATTAAAGACCAATCGATCCTACAACGTAGGAGTCTTGTTTCAGGAAGAAGCAGGAAGTGGTCTGACACATGAATATTTTTCAGGTGTGTTAAATGGAATTAAGGTGCAGGTTGAGAAGATGGGATACGATGTAACATTTATCAACAACAGTTACGGAGTAAAGAAAACCTCATTTTTTGAACATTGCAGATACCGGAACTTTGAAGGAATCGTTATCGTGTGTGCTGATTTTGCCAGCCAGGGAGTGCTTGAATTAATGAACAGTGCATTCCCGGTGGTGACCATTGATTATACACATTACAATTGCACAGCAGTTTGTTCCAATAATGTAAAAGGAATGGAGGATCTGCTGAAGTATATATATAAGAAGGGTCACCGAAAAATTGCTTATATACACGGACAGAAAAACTCGAATGTAACACGAGAAAGACTTACAAGCTTTTACCGGACGATGGAAGAACTTCATATTAAGGTAAATGAAGATTACATTCGGGAAGCTGCTTATCTGGAAACAAAGGGAGCGGCGGAGCAGACAGAAATCTTACTTGATATGGATGACCCGCCAACCTGTATTCTTTATCCGGATGACACCTCTTTAATCGGAGGAAAAAACGTGATTATGGAACGTGGGATGCATATCCCGGAAGATGTTTCCATTGCAGGATATGACGGAACGAGAATTTCCCAGTTATCCCATCCGAGAATCACAACGATTCATCAGGATACCGAAGAGATAGGAAGAGAAGCAGCACGGCGTCTTATTGATGCCATCGAGAAACCGAGAACTACTCTCATAGAGAGAGTCGTTATAGAGGGCACATTGATTACCGGCCAGTCGGTAGGAGAGCTGCCTGAAACAACATCCGAAGAGGATGAAAAATGAGAAGGAGGAGAACTCAATGAAAAAGAAACTTATCAGTACTTTATTATGCGTATCCATGGTAGCAGCTATGGTAGCTGGATGTGGATCAGGAGATGACACAAAGGATGCGAACAATGATGCATCCACCACAGAGAAAACAGCAGATGCAGACACAGACACAGACACCGACAGTGATTCTACAGAAGTAGAGAATACAATCACCGGTGATCCTAGTGCAGATGATGCATTCGTAGTATGGGGCTGGAACGACGATATCAAGAATATCTTAGATGGACCGTTTGCAGAGCAGTACCCAGACCTTGCAAAACGTATCGTATTCGTAAATGCAGGTGGATCTGATTATTATCAGACAAAGATTGATGAAATCTTAGATGATCCTGATAATGAATTGTATCCAGACCTGATGGGACTTGAGGTTGACTACGTTTTGAAATATGTAAACAGTGACTGGCTGACCTCAGTTGGTGACTGTGGAATTACAGCAGATGATTATGCAAATCAGTATCAGTACAATCTGGATCTTGGTACCGTAACCGGTGAGGATTCATCTGATGCAAACAATGTAAAAGCATTATTCTGGCAGGCTACTCCTGGATGCTTCCAGTTAAGAGCAGACCTTTGTGAGAAATATCTTGGAACAACAGATCCTGCTGAATTAAGCACAATGTTCTCTACATGGGATGGCGTTCTTGATGCAGCAAGAAAAGTAAATGATGCATCCAATGGAAAATGTAAACTGTTCTCCGGTTATGATGAGTGCTTCCGTGTACTTTCTAACTCAAGAGCAACTGGCTGGTATGGCGATGACGATGTGATTTCTGTTGATGATAACATGACACAGTACATGGACCTTGCTAAGACAATGGTAGACGAAGGCTTAACCTATGAAACAGACCAGTGGTCAACTGACTGGTATGCAAACATGGAAGGTGACGGCGAAACATCTAATGCAGCACTTGCTTACTGCGGATGCCCATGGTTCACATACTGGAGCTTAAAAGATACCTGGAAAGGCAACACAATCCTTGTAAACGCACCGGAGCAGTTCTATTGGGGTGGTACAGGACTTGCAGCAACAGCTAACTGTGCAGATAAAGAACTTGCTGGAACAATCATTAAAGCATTTACCTGTGATACAGACTTCATGGTATCTATCAATGCAAAGAACAGTGATTTCGTAAACAACAAAGAAGCTGTTAAGAAGATTTCAGAAGCTGGCGCAACCTGTGACTTCTTATATGCAGATGCTGGTCAGGACATCATGGCATTCTACTTACCAATGGCTGATTCTATCAGTGCTAAGAATGCAACAGCAGAAGATCAGAACATCAATGCTTCCTGGGCTACTCAGGTAAAAGAATATGCAGCAGGAAACAAGGATAAGGATACTGCAATCGCAGATTTCAAATCCGCAGTACATGACTCCTATTCATACTTAAAAGCTGAATAATCAGTAAAAGAACAATAACTATGCTGCCCTTTCCGGCATGGGAAGGGCAGCATTTATAAACAAAACTATTGGAGAGTTGTTTTTAAATATAGGGAAATGGAAGATGGATTGAGAGGAGTTGGCAAAGATGGACAAAAAGAAAAAACGTAAACATATTGAATATGGCAGATATGGATACTTCTTTATCGCCCCATTCTTCATTGCATATTGTCTGTTTCAGTTATGGCCGTTATTTAATACATTTTACTATAGTACATTAAGCTACTATAAGAGAAACGGTAGAGAATTTATTGAATTTTGTGGATTAGACAATTTCAAAAATATTCTTGGACTGACAGCAGGTGAAAAAGGATATGCATTGATTTATTTGAAAAATACACTGGCAATGTGGGTATGCAACTTTATTCCACAGATTTTAGTTTCATTGTTACTGGCAGTATGGCTGACTGATAACATTGTAAAATTAAAAGCTCAGGGCGCATACAAAATTATTATTTACTTACCGAGTATTATCACAGCAGCGTCTGTATCTGTTTTATTCAATGCGATGTTCTCCCAGTACGGACCAATTACACAGTCCTTACGTAACATGGGAATCATTTCACAGAAATTTAACTTTATGACAAGCGTCGGCGGAACGCGAGGGTTAATATCATTTATCCTCTTCTGGATGTGGTATGGAAATACAACCCTGTTGCTGATATCAGGAGTTTTGGGAATTGACCCAAGTCTTTATGAAGCAGCTGATATTGATGGAGCAACCGGATGGAAGAAATTCCGTTATTTAACACTTCCATTATTAAAACCGATTATGTTATACGTATTGATTACTTCTGCAATCGGTGGTTTACAGATGTACGATATCCCGGCATTATTCAATGTCAGCAAGTCAGGACTTATCGGACAGCCGGATGATTCATCCACAACAATGGCAATGTACATCATGAGATTATATCAGAGTGATGTAGGTAAGGCAGCAGCAGTATCTGTATTCCTGTTTATTCTGACCTTGATTATCAGTCTTATCTTCTTCGGAACGATGACGGATCGGAGCGAGAAGAAACATAAGAAAGGAGGGAATCGATAATGGCAAGTTTTGATATGGCAATGAGCGGACAGACATCCCAGCCAAAACAGAAAAGTTATTCGAAAGTATTACATACGAAAAGAGCAATCCGAGGTTTGATTTGTATCCTCTTCTGTCTCCTTAGTTTACTGCCATTCCTTCTGATGATTATGAATGCAACCAGAACTTCTGGAGATATTCAGGCAGGTGTATCATTGATTCCTTCTTCCCACCTGATGGAGAACTGGAACATGCTTCTTCAGAAGCAGAATGGTATGAGATTAACATTAGAAAGAGCAATGTTGAACTCCTTATGTATCACAGTACCAGGTACCTTCCTTGCAGTATATTGTTCCTGTATGACAGCTTATGGAATTCATGTATATAACTTCAAAGCAAAGAAGTTTGCATGGGCGTTCATCATGGCAATCATGATGGTGCCGAACCAGATTACAATCATTGGTTTCTATCGTTTTATGTTAAAACTGAATCTGGTAGATACTTATATCCCATTGATTATTCCTTGTATCGCAGCACCGGCAGTTGTATTCTTCATGAAACAGTATATGGAAAGTACCTTATCCATTGAAATGATTGAAGCTGCACGAATTGACGGAGCAAGAGAATTCCGGATTTTCAATACCATTATCATGCCGATTATGAAACCGGCAGTAGCAACACAGGCAATCTTCCAGTTTATTGCACAGTGGAATAACCTCTTTACCCCAACCATCATGTTAACAACTGATGAGAAGAAAACACTTCCATTGTTCGTACAGATGCTGACAGCAGATCAGTTCCGTGTAGATTACGGTGTTGTATATGTAGGCCTTACCGTAACGGTACTTCCATTAATTATTGCTTACCTTATCCTTTCAAAATACATTGTAGCAGGTGTAGCACTTGGTGGTGTAAAGGGCTAAAACAAAAAGAATTCTTTTTTCCATTTCCTCATACAAAATATAATTAAGCGCGAAGAGAGGTTGCCGAAAGGCAGCCTCTCTTTGTGTGCATACAATCACTTGCAATTAGACAAGTTCTGTGATACACTTTCAAACGTTGCAAGTACCCCGTAAAACCAAGGTCTTTGGGGAAGAAGAAACCGAGTGTTCGAGACCTTCCACTCGTAAAACAAAACTAGAGGAGACAAAAGAATATGAGAAACAAAAAAGTATTATTTATTGTGCAGGCTGCGTTAATTGCAGCAATCTATGTGGCACTGACTTATCTTAGCAGTATTGCAGGACTGGCATCCGGTACGATTCAGGTGCGTATTTCAGAAGCATTATGTATTCTGCCAGTATTTACGACTGCAGCAATTCCGGGATTATGGCTGGGATGTTTTCTGGCAAATATGCTGACAGGCGGTATTCCTGTGGATGTTGTGTGCGGAAGCATTGCAACTTTGATTGGAGCGTTTGGAACTTATGCATTAAGAAAGCATAAATTTGCATGCACATGGCCGCCGGTTATTGCAAATATGGTGATTGTACCTTTTGTATTACGCTATGGTTATGGCTTTATTACAGAATATAAAGGCGTTGACTGGTCGATTCCATTTAATGTACTTACTGTTGGAATCGGAGAAGTTATCACCTGTGTGATTTTAGGCAGTGTATTACTCCGGGTACTGAATAAGTACCGCAATGTAATCTTTCATGAATAAAAATAAAATAATACTTGCAATTTAAAATGCCATAAAATATAATGGTTTTAGACCAAAGAGGGTATATTCGAAAGAATATGCCCTCTTTTTACATCTGAAAAATACTTAAAGAGGGTGATTGATTGAAAACACTAGAGACAAATGACTGGATGATTTTAAATAGTATTATTTATAAGATTTATACGACGGAAGATGCAGATATTATGCGGGAGCAGTTTTTAGAGCAGATGAAGATGGTGCTGGATTTTGACAGTGCAGATTTTTTTCTCGCAGACAGCCAGGAGAGCAGGCATCTGGTAAGACCGGTCACTTATAATTGTGATGATGAATCCCCGATGTATGATGAAATGAATGCTGACCGCGGAATTGTATATAGCGGAAAGAGCCTGGTGTACCGGGAAACAGATATGATATCGGATGAAAAAAGGGTACAGACAGAATATTATCAGAAGGTGTACCGGCCAAATAACTGGCATTATGCAATCCAGATGATATTGGGAAGAAATAAAGAATTTCTGGGTGTTGTCACTTTTTACCGGACAATTGGAAAAGACAATTTTCAGTATGATGACATTTTTATTCTGGATATGTTAAAAGACCATCTGGCATTCCGGCTGTATAAGGACGGACAGCAAAAGGATGAAAGGGCAGAGAAACTTACGATAACAGAAGTAACAGAGAAATATGAACTGACAAAGCGGGAACATACGATACTGCAGCTTTTGATGCAGGGAAAGGATAATCATACCATCTGTGAAGAATTGTCCATAAGCGTAAATACATTAAAGAAGCATATCTTAAATATCTATCGGAAGCTGGGTATCAGAAACCGTGTTCAGATGTTTAAAATGATTAAAGAAAAAGAGTGATATTTATAATTAGGAAAGATAATGGAAAGGAAGATTTTTCTGTGAATGAGGCAGAGAAATCTTCTTTTTGTTTACGCGAGTAGCGAGAAAAATCTGAGAGAAAAGAAGGAGCCAAGCTTGCTTGAGAGAACTTCTTTTCTACTCAGATTTGGCGAGCACCGCGATAACTCGAGAAACTCGCAAAGCGTGTTTCTCGTAGTTTACGCAACTAGCGAGAAAAATTATGATAGAAAAGAAGGAACCAAACATGTTTCCAGTAGTTTAATCTAATTTTAATTTTTACTTTAAAGGGCTTTTTGATGGAGTTCCAGCCTTACGTGGATATGCTTTTGGTGTCGCATGAACCTTATTAATTACCACAAAAGAACGTTTAATGTCACTATCCGGCAGTGTAAAGTGAATTACATCCTCTATCTCGCCGCCCAGCACGAAAACTGCCTTCTTTGCATCCTTCAGTTCATCTTCCACCTCTCCAGACTTATAAGAGATAAATTTGCCGCTTGTGTGGATAAATGGTAGGCAATATTCACTTAATGTGGATAAATTAGCAACTGCTCTGGAAACACATAAATCAAAGGATTCCCGATAATCTTTTCTTTTAGAAAGCTCCTCTGCTCTTCCATGAACCGTTTCAATATCCTTCAGATTAAGTGCTTCCATAACTTCATTTAAGAATAATAACCTTTTATTCAAGGAATCCGCCAGAGTAATCTTAAGCTCCGGAAACATAATCTTAAGTGGGATTCCAGGAAAACCGGCTCCGGTTCCCAAATCCAATAAAGTAAGCGGCTTCTTTAAGTCCATCACCTGGCAAAGAGAAATACTGTCTAAAAAATGTTTCTCCACAACATCCTCAAATTCTGTGATTGCAGTAAGATTCATTACTTTATTCTTTTCTACCAGCATTTCATAGAAAGTCAGGAACTGTTGCTCTTTCTCTGCAGTAAGTTCTAAATTCCAATCTGATAGAATATTTCTCATTTTTGTAAAATCATATGCCATAAGATATCCTCATTCTTCTTCCTATTTTTTTACCTGTTCCATATAGACTAACAACATCGTAATATCTGCAGGTGATACACCGGAGATTCTTGAAGCCTGTCCAATGGAAACCGGACGATAAAGCTTTAACTTCTGTCTTGCTTCGATACGAAGGCTGTCTACTGCATCATAATCAAAATCATCCGGAATTTTCTTATTTTCTAATTTTTTAAAATGCTCCACCTGTTTAATCTGACGTTTGATATATCCATCATACTTAATATTAATATTAACCTGTTCCTGTACTTCTTCCGGAAGCTCCGGTCTGCCTTCATCAATTGGAGCCAGTTTTTCATAATCCAGTTCCGGTCTGCAAATCAGTTCGGTAAGACGGGTTCCGGTATTCAAAGGAGTACTTCCATATTTCTCTAATAGCTTCTGCACATTCTCTTTAGCACCGATTGTTACTGACTCTACCCGGTTTATTTCATCCTGAATTAATTTTTCTTTTTTTACTACCCAGTCATATCTTTCCTGAGAAATGAGTCCGACCTGATAACCATATTTACTAAGACGAAGGTCTGCATTATCCTGACGCAGTAATAAACGATACTCGGCACGGGATGTCATCATCCGATATGGCTCATGATTCTCCTTAGTAACCAGATCATCAATTAACACTCCGATATAGGACTCGGAACGATGCAATACAAGCTGTTCCTTCTCTTTTACATATAAAGCTGCATTGATTCCAGCAACAATACCCTGGGCTGCAGCTTCTTCATAGCCGGAACTTCCGTTAAACTGGCCGCCGCTGAACAATCCCTTGATATTCTTAAACTCCAGCGTAGGTAACAACTGGTTTGGATTGATACAGTCGTACTCAATAGCATATGCATTTCTTACAATCTTCGCATGCTCCAGTCCCGGAACCGTATGATACATTTCATATTGAACATCCTCTGGCAGGGAACTGCTCATTCCACCGACATACATTTCATTGGTATTTAAGCCTTCCGGCTCCAAAAATACCTGATGTCTTTCCTTATCGGCGAATTTTACCACTTTATCCTCAATGGAGGGGCAATATCTAGGACCCGTTCCTTCAATAACACCAGCATAGATTGGTGAACGGTCGAGATTTGCACGGATAATCTCATGAGTTTTTGGATTTGTATAGGTAAGCCAGCAGGATGCCTGCTCTATCTGAACACTTTCCGGGTCTGTAGTAAAGGAAAATGGTACTACTCTCTCATCGCCGGTCTGCTCGGTCATTTTACTGAAATCAATACTATTCTTATCCATTCTTGCCGGAGTTCCTGTCTTAAAGCGGAACATTTCTACTCCATGGGCTTTTAAAGAATCTGTAAGATGATTAGCAGGCTGTAACCCATTCGGTCCTGTATAATTAATCACATCTCCATAGAGACATCTTGCCCGAAGATAAGTTCCGGTACACAATACAACAGCCTTACTGTGATAAATTGCTCCTGAAAATGTTTTAATGCCGGCAATCTTATTATCTTCTGTGATAATTTCAGATACTTCCGCCTGTCTTATGGTAAGATGTTCCGTAGACTGCAGCGTTTTCCGCATTTCCATACTATAAGACGCCTTATCTGCCTGGGCACGAAGAGAATGCACTGCAGGACCCTTAGATTTATTTAACATCTTCGACTGAATAAATGTTTTATCAATATTAATTCCCATTTGTCCACCCAAAGCATCAATTTCACGAACCAGATGTCCCTTGGAGCTTCCACCAATGTTAGGATTACAAGGCATCATCGCAATACTGTCTACACTTACTGTAAATATAATGGTTTCGAGTCCCATTCTGGCACAGGCAAGTGCTGCTTCACAACCTGCATGGCCTGCTCCAACCACACACACATCATATGTCTCTTCGATTACCGACATTTCATTATCCTTCTTTCTATCTAAATATAATTATTTACCCATACAGAATTTACTGAAAATCTCATTAACCAGATCATCTTCTACTGCTTCTCCGATAATAGTACCCAGTTCTTCATAAGCATTCATAAGGTCAATGGAATAAAAATCTTCCGGCATTCCATTTTCTACACTCTGTTTTACTAACTTTAAGCTCTCTACTGCCTGAATCAATGCGTTTTTATGTCTAATGTTAGTAATATATACTTCATCGTTAAATGAAATCGTTCCATGGAAAAACATTTCCGTAATGGTTTCTTCTAATACATCAATTCCAAAATTTTCTTTTGCAGAAATAGCTATCATCTTATGATCTGCACCGGATAATTTTTCTTTGATCTCATCTTCTCCGGTTACCTGGATTAAATCAGATTTGTTCAATAAAATGATGGCTTTCTTCTCCCGGATGGCATCTATAATCTTTTCGTCATTTTCATCCAATGCAGTAGAAGTATCCACTACATAGATAATAAAATCAGCTTTATCCACAAGGGATAATGCTTTATCCACACCAATTTTCTCTACCACATCCTCAGTACTTCTGATTCCAGCGGTATCCATGATATTAAGCGTAATGCCATTTAAATTAATCTGCTCTTCCAATACATCACGGGTAGTTCCAGCAATATCCGTTACAATTGCCCGCTCTCTTCCTACCAGCGCATTTAATAAAGAAGATTTTCCGGCATTCGGCTTTCCGACGATCACTGTATTAATACCTTCCTTTAAAAGGCTGCCATTTTCCGAAGAAGCAATCATCTGATTCATCTTCTGCATCAGTTTCTCTATTATAATAAGAAGATTCTCTCCATATCCATCAATACTGATATGCTCCGGATCGTCCAGTGCAGTCTCGATAAATGCAGTATGATACAGGATCTTTTCGCGCATTTCGCTAATCTTATCTTTGATATTTCCTTTTAACTGGCTTACCGAACTCTGCAATGCATATTCGTTCTGCGATGCGATCAGATCACCAACTGCTTCTGCCTGCGAAAGATCCAGTCTTCCGTTCAGGAATGCACGCTTAGTGTACTCTCCCGGCTCTGCCGGGCGTGCACCGTTTTTGATCAGGACTTCGAGAATTCGTTTTACCACATAGACACCGCCGTGACAGTTGATCTCTACCGTGTCTTCACCGGTATAGCTGTGCGGCCCGCGCATCAGCATGACCAGGACCTCGTCAATTACCTGTTCGCCATCAACAATATATCCATAATGAATGGTATGTGACTTCTGATCACATAGTTTTTTCTCTTTTTTCCCCTTATATACCCGGTCTGCGATCTGAAATGCTTCCGGTCCGCTCATTCGTACAATTCCTATTCCCGAATTACTCATTGCCGTAGATATTGCGGCAATCGTGGAGTTATATAATTGTTCCATAATTTCCTCCAATATACATTTGAGTGAAAAAAAGACAGGGGCCGCTTAAAGACCCCTGTCTCTTAATTATCGATTATTTCTGTTTCTTACCAGTGTTACCACAACTCTTCTGTACGGCTCTTCACCTTCACTGTGTGTGGATACTGCCGGGTCAGACTGCAGCGCAGAGTGAATGATTCTTCTCTCGTATGGATTCATTGGCTCAAGAGAAACTGTCTTTCTTGTTCTCTTTACTTTGCTTGCAATGTTCTTTGCAAGATTTTCCAGTGTTTCTTTTCTTCTTCTTCTGTAATCCTCTGTATCGAGTTTCACTCTTACATAGCCATCCTGCATCTTGTTGGCAACACGATTTGTAAGATACTGCAGAGAATCAAGTGTCTGTCCGCGTTTTCCGATCAGGATACCCATGTTGCTTCCTTCCATATTGATGGAAAGTGCTCCTTCTTCATCTACAACAGATGTAACTTTTACATCATCCATGCCCATTGCATTCATCACATCGTAAATGAACTTTTCACATGTCTCGATCGTCTGTGGTTCAACTTTTGCAAGTTCTACTTCTTTCTTTGGCTCAGATTTTACTTCCGGTTTTTCTTCTCTTACATTTTTCTTTGTATGAGAATGCTCTTTTGCCGGCTTCTTCTCTGTCTTCTTCTCTGGTTTTACTTCTTCTTTTACCGGTGTTTCAACTTTACTTTCTTCCACTGTCTCTTCAACCGGTTTTTCTTCTCGTTTTCTGCGGGCTTTGATTACTGCCTGCTTTCTTCCGATTCCAAGGAAACCTTCGCTTCCTTTTTCAACAACAATATAATCTAAGCGATCACTTGTTACACCTAACTGAACTAACGCTTCGGTGATCGCATCGTCCAATGTCTTTGCCGATACAGTAATGTAATCCTCCATGACAGCGCCCCCTAATCATTTTCGTTAAATTTCTTCACCATGTTTGCTTTTGATGCGAGACTTCCTTTCTTCGCATTTTCAGCTTTCTTGTGTGCGTTTTCTACCTTGGCTTCTCTTTCTTTTTCACTCAGGTTCGATGTACTCTGTCTCTTCTTCTGGTTCTGATTGTTCATATTCTTGGTATTCATCTGAGCCATTGCTGCGATACGTTCATTCTTCTCGCCACGTTTTACACGTTTTTCCTCAGCCTTTTCCTTATTCTGCTCCAGAATCTCTTCTACAGAAATCTTGCTTAAGTGCTTATTGATAAATACCTGCTGAACACAACGTACTACCGCACTGACGATCCAGTACAGACCGATACCTGTCGGAAGTGAGAATACCATAAATACCGAAAACAGTGGCATTGTGATATTCATCGTGTTCATTGTAGACGCCATCGGGTTATCTTTGTCCAGCTGCTGGCCTGAAATAGCCTGTGAAAGCTTGATACTTCCATACTGTGTCAAACCTGATAATACCGGAAGTAAAATCGCAGTAATAATGATCATGATTGCCG
>OGOM01000191.1_pt1 | contig 65126 bp, 54 predicted proteins | sample 1552681 | NCBI WGS metagenome assembly OGOM01 (sample SAMEA2580188, study PRJEB22360) | human gut metagenome | biome: human gut; feature: human-associated habitat; material: faeces | place: Denmark | collected 2008/2010 | reverse complement strand
CAACTAGCAATGGTTATGTAAACGGTTCTAAGTTATACTTAAATAAGATTGGTGATACTGCTACAGCAGAGGTTACTTATAAGTCTGGAAAGTATGATCAGAACGGTAAGCCAGAAGGAAATGTTACATCTGGGAAGGTTACAATCACAGCTGTAGATCAGGCCGCTGTTAATAACTTTGCAGTAAAGATTTCAAGTGCTACAACAAAGAAGTTTGACAAGATTGATGCAAATACACAGCTTGCTGTCGGAGAAACAGTTGCAAACAATAATCCAAAATATGCATATTTCCAGATTAAAGATGCTGATGGAAATGAGGTTTCAAATTACTACAATTATTCTGTAGAATCAAGTGATAAGAGTATCTTAATGCTTGGATCTTCTACCCTTGATGGAAATAAGAGAGTTCTTGTTACTCCTGTAAAGGCTGGTACTGCTTATATTTTAATTAAGAAAGACGACAAGATTGTTAACTCTGTTGCAATCACAGTTGTAGCTGAAAGAAAAGTAGCCACAATGGATGTTAATAAGACATCTGCTACACTTTCTAATACTGATAAACTGGATCAGAAAGCTACAGTAACTGCTTCTTTCAAAGACCAGTATGCTAAGGATATCAATGTTACAGAAGGAGTAGAGGTTACTTGCCTGAGCACAAATGCTAAAGATATCAAGGCAGAAAATGTAACAGCAGCTGCTGGTTACTTCTCAAATGTTGCATACAACAGCAATAAAGTTACAGTTACTTTCAACGCAAAGGGGCTTACAGCTGGAACTTACCAGTATAAGATTGCGTACAAGAAAGATGGCAAGGAAGTATGTGCCAGAGTTATTACAATTGTAATTCAGGATGCAAAAGCTACTGGATCTATCTCATTTGGATTAGATGTAGATAAGACAGAAGTTAATAATCTTGTAGATGACAAGCATAAAACAGCTTCTGATTATGTTGTAAACATTAACGTAAATGAATTACGTAATGGTGTAGCATACGAGCCAGTAAAAGTAAATACAACTTATACCATTGGTAGTGATACAGAAGTTGTTAAATCTGTTGATTACAAGATTGAAGACAAAGATGGAAAGACTGTATATGATTCAGCTTCTACAGATACTAAATTAAATGCAGTAAGCGGATGTGCTATTGATGGTAACCGTGCATTAACAGTAACAACTGTTTCTCTTGGAGCAATGACAGCTACAACACCTGCTCAGAAATATTTTGGAGTTGGTACATACAAAGTTACTGCAACAGTTAAGACTGCTAAAAATGGTGAAACAGATGCAAAGAAGTATATTGTAAAGACATTTACATCTACATTTACAGTTAAAGATTCTCAGCCGGCTGGTAAATTATCATTTGAGAAAGATACTGTAAAGGATGCTTCTTCTGTATATGACGCAGTAGTTAAGTCTGCTAAGTTTGAATATGGCGATAAGACATACAAAAATGGATCAACTGATGGTATTACAGTTGTTGCTGTTGAAGGTTTTACTAACGATGGTAAGAAGATTGACAAAGTTTCAATGAAGGATACTATTGCAGTTGCTACTAATACAGTTACAATTACTAAGGTTACATTTACTGTTGGTGATGATACAACAAGTGTTAATGTAGATGCTTCTGCTTCTCAGACAATTACACTGAAATAATATAATATTTCATAAAAAGAGGTTGCTCCGGCAACCTCTTTTTTAGTAGAAAGGGAAAATAAAATATGGAAAAACAAATGTCACCGTATCAATCGGTAAGGCAATGTATTCGAATTTTTCTAAGTCTCAATGATGGAAAATCAGAGATGGAACATTTCGATTATCAAAGAAATGATGGTTACCAAACAAAAATAGATGCTGGATTTGAAGATTTGGATCTACAAAAAGATGCTGCTAAAATAATGCTTTATATGCAAAATGATATTATTAGTTTTAATAATGGTAGAAAATACCAGATTACTAAAAGAGAATTTCAGCCGTGTGTCCCTGTTATGTTAATTTTACATGTAGAGGAGATAAAAAAGTAGTTGTAAGAGAATAAAAACTTTTGAATATTCTCGAGAAGTTGAAACTTTTGATAAAAAATGTATATCTATGTCCCATATCTAAATTATATTAAACATCTTCATAATACAAAAAACACAATTTCTAAGAAAGATATACAAAGAAATATATCTGATTTACAAAATTATATGCAGGAAAAAATTGATATATTAAATAGACATGTTTTTCAAAAATATAAATGGTTAGAGAATTACTATCAAAAAAATCGCTTATGGGGTTAGAATCCCCATAAACTTATTATTCATTTTTAAATTCAGTAGTAACATCTTTCTCATAATTACACTTTGGATTAGGACACCGCAAAATAACGCGACCGTCAACACATGTATCAATTTTCAGTTCCTCGCCGCATATTGGGCAAATCGTTGGTACATCCATAATTTCCCTGTATTCTTTTTTTATCAAAATGAGACATCCTATTTTCTCCTGTTATCTAAATAATAAGAAAAAGGAAATCAGAAAATTGATTTCCTTTTTCTCAGTTATGTTTTTTACAGATTAAAAAATCTTAGCATTATTTAGCTGTAATTGTATCAGGTACAGTTACTGTAACATATCTGTATAATGTTTCCATTATCAGATCATCAATTACTGAATAGTAATTACAGTATTTGGTAAATCTACCTCAACATCTGTATAAACATTTGTGTCTGGAACCTGAACCTTTACAACCAGTTTTGTAACTGTAAAGTTATTCTGACGAGCAATTGTCTCGTTTGTAATATCTACATTTGTATTGATGGTAAATGTATAAGAAGAATCAGCCTTTCCGTAAGGAAGTTCTTTGACAATTACACCATTAACTGGAAATATGGGCGGTATTTTCCGCGGAAGTGTTGGAAATATTGGATTTGTAAACAGCAGTTGATGCAAAATTATTGCTACAAGTAACACGTAATCAACATATAAGAGACTGGCAAGTGACAAAAATGAGGAACCACTTATAACGTAGAATATCAAATTTCGGCAACAGTACAAAACGGAATATGTAATACAAAAAGTGCCAGCATTCAGCAATAAATCGAATACTGACACTTTTGAGTGATCGCAAGTAAAGTTTTCCGTTCCTCGGAATATTCTTTTTTAGTTCTTCCGCAAGACCTTTTTCTTTATAACTCTTTGTTTTATATAGAATATGGGTTATTACAGATTATAGAAGCTTTCTTAACGTGATAGCAGAATCCACAGATTCTTTTTCCATTCCATCTGCAATTAACTGTTCCGGAGTTTTTCCTTCTTTCAGCTTTTGGACGATCTCAAGCAAGGTTTTCCGTTCTTCAGAACGACCTTTTGCTAGACCTTTTTCAATCCCTTCTGCTAGTCCTTCCTCCCGGCCTTCCTCGCGGAGGACATCTTCATATTTCTTTTCATCAAATTCAGTAAGACACATATCACACACCTCCCTGCGATGCTGTTCCAAAAAATCTCTGAGAATATTTTCCTCTATGCATTCCCTGACGGCAAGATCAATGGCTTCTTTTAATTCCATGGAATCCCGGTATCTTTTGATCTTTGCAACAAAGACCGCGTATTCATATAAAACGTGGCAGCTGTCCATGATGGACTGATTTTTTCCACTGTTTATGTTGATCATTGTGGCTGTCCATTCATATTCACCAGCTCCGGTATCTGTTTCAAAGGCATCCGATAACCGCAGAGTCCTTCTTTCTTCTTCCATATCTTTTTCGCTTCCGTTGTAAAATACAATGTAATGAGGACGCGGAAAATGGAATTAAATTTTCTGATTATACGTCAACTCTTAAGTATATTTTGGTTTTTAATATTTTCTGTCTCTTTATCTTCGTTATAACATCAACCTTAAAAAATCACTGGGTAAATAATGCAAAATATCTGCTGGATATTTTGGGAGATGAATAAAATGGACTATCCGCTGTTTAAACGATGCTCATCTACAGATTCTCTCTTCATTTCATATGCAACTAACTGTTTCAAAATTTTCCGTTATACCTCTACTGGGATTTGATATTCTGCTGATACTAAATTTTAGTTTGCACTATTTCTCTTTTACATAAAATATTTTTAGTTGTCGCAAATCATAAATTAAATCATCATATATTCCGTACATTATCCCTTCAATGAATGGAATCAAGGTATAAACTGCAACAAATATAAATATACAATACACCAATAATAATATAGCATTACTAGCTCCTACATTAGATGAAGTAAATAGTTGTTGAATAATGTATATTGTGATTGGTACAATTAATACACTGAGAGCTTTAACAGGTTTTTTGAGTGGTAAAAACAGATTAGCATCCCGTTTGGCTTGATTAGCTTCATCAATCAATAAGTCAATTTTTTGCGTGGTAATTGGCAAATTATTTTCTTTAAATAAATCAAGTAAAATATTCATTCTGTCTGTTGAATATTCCTTACTATTTTGTATTAATACAGACAGATCTCTGGTATCTGACAAACTTTTGTGCAGAAAAATTATTATGAATATGCTACCAATAAGTAATGTAATTCCAAATGCCAACTCACATTTTGCTATTTTAAAACAACAACCTATTATACTCATCAAAAACAATATTATTACAGTTATTTTTTGATAAAACGGTAACTTTCGAAAAGTAATGGTTGATTTTAACTGTTTATGTTTCTTCTTGTAACTAAGCATAAACGTACTGAATCTCATGTTGTGTCCACCTCATAAAAAAAAAAGAGGTTGCTTCGACAGCCTCTTTTTATAAAATGTAATTATTTTAATGTAATTGCCCGAGAATTAGAGTTTCCGGGTTTATGGGGTCAGCCCCATAAATTCTAAACTTACATGGTCTTATTTTAAAATTAGGCGATATCCCTCCTGAAATAAGACTACAACTTCGTGCGGTCGCGCTGCTGAGAATCTGCAGTTAATTCCGATTCGGCACAATCGGGTAGGCGGATACATCAAAAATAAAATGCGGTTAGCACCTACCACAATGTGCCGTTGGACAAAAATTTACCTTATACATTCAATTTTACACCTCTATCGGGATTTGATATCCGGCCGCAGACATTTCTTTTTCAAATTCTTCTACAGAAAGATTCAGTTTCTGGGCTCCACGCACAATTCCATAATCACCTTCCTGTACGGACATAAATACTTCTTTTTTACGACCTTCTGCAAGTCCTTCCTCCCGGCCTTCCTCGCGGAGAACATCTTCATATTTCTTTTCATCAAATTCAGTAAGACACATATCACACACCTCCCTGCGATGCTGTTCCAAAAAATCTCTGAGAATATTTTCCTCTATGCATTCCCTGACGGCAAGATCAATGGCTTCTTTTAATTCCATGGAATCCCGGTATCTTTTGATCTTTGCAACAAAGACCGCGTATTCATATAAAACGTGGCAGCTGTCCATGATGGACTGATTTTTTCCACTGTTTATGTTGATCATTGTGGCTGTCCATTCATATTCACCAGCTCCGGTATCTGTTTCAAAGGCATCCGATAACCGCAGAGTCCTTCGTTCTTCCGCCATGTCCTTTTCACTTCCATTGTAAAATACAATGTAGTGGGGGCGTGGGATTTTCAACAGATGCTTGCTGTACAGCCGCTCGGACCGGTGAATCAGTTTCCGGTACAGATCCGCATAATACAAAAATCCCCGGAGCGGCATATTCGGGTTATAAGAACTCTGATGTTCATAAAGGCTCAATGTTTTGTCAACCAGAAATGAAACATCATTTTTGTATTTCATGTAAATGACATCTTCCAGAGTTGTGTACTCCAGATCATCCGGATCGGTATATGAGGTATGATTTACCGCATTATACAGGCTCAGGGCATTTCCTTTGTTTTCGCCAAACAGTTTCCGAAATACGGTGTCCTTGTATTTTTTATTTACATGAATGTCATCATTTATTTTTGTCATTGACTGTCGGGATTCCTTTCGTTAAAATCCTTTGTTTATCTACCTATATTATAGCATATGGCACAAGGATTACAACTGAAACAATTTGTCACTTATCTGTCTCTTATGTGTTAATTGTGTGTTACTTGTAGCGCTAATATTACCTCCATTTATTTTCACAAACCCAGTATTTCCAACACTTCCGTGGAAAATACCATGCGTATTTCCGGTTAAGGTAACTTACAAGACTTCTACAAAGAAGAATGCTAAGGCAAAGACAAAGAAACTTACTTACACACTGAAAGTTGCTAAGGTAGGCGTTGCTTTATCTGGAGATTCAGTAGTAGCTATTGGAAGCACAACTAAGTTAACAAATACTAAGAAAAATTCTTCAAGAGCTAAGATTACTTACACATCAAGCGATGATTCTATTGCAACAGTAGCAGCTGACGGTACAGTAACTGGTGTTAAGGCTGGTAAGGCAACAATCACAGCTAAGATTACCGTTGGTAAGGATTCAGCTGAAACTACTAAGGATGTAGAAGTAAAGAATGTTATTTTAGATTCTGTTACTCCTACAGAAGCAAATAAAGTTGTTGCTATTGTAAAAGGTAATACCAAGAACCTTAAGAAAGCAGATTTTATTGTAACTGGTACTGAAACAAAAGCAACTGTAGCTGTGACAGATATTAGTGTTGATGCAAAGGATGCTACAAAGGTTACTCTTACTCTTGCAGCTAAACTGACAGATGCAAAAGAGTACGGTGTTGCATTAGATGGTATCACAAAGACATTTGTAGCTTCTGATGGAAAGGTTGATTCTATTTCCGTTGATCCAGTTCAGATCCCATATGCTGAAGCAACAGAAATTGACCTTTTAGCAAAAGATACAAAGGGAATTATTGTAAATAGAATGAAATGGAACAACCCAGATGCTGGATTCTCTTTCACATTTACTAAATATGATGGAACTTTACAGGGCGAAAAACTTTATCTGAATAAGATTGGTTCTGTTGCAGAAGGAAAGATTACTTATACATCTTCTGAATATAATGCTGATGGAACTCCTAAGGTAAAGCTGGAACAGCCATTTACAATTACTGCTGTTGATCAGGCAACTGTTAACAATTATGCTGTACGTCTTGGTGGAAAAACTGCTGACAAGTTTGATAAGCTGAAAGATGATAATAAACTTGCTGTTGAAGATAATAAGTATGCATTTGTTAAAATTAAAGATGCAAATGATAAAGAAGTATCTGATTATAGTAAGTACACAGTAGAAAGTTCTGATAAGAATATTCTTATGCTTGGAGATAGTAAGTTGGTAAAAGGAGCAAATGACTACTATGTTCAGCTTAAAGCAGTCACAACTGGAACAGCATATATCATTATTAAAAAAGATGGCAAATATTGCACATCCCTTCCAATCAATGTGGTTGCTAAGAGAGAAGCAGCTTCTTTAACTATCGACAATGCTGCATTTACCTTATCTAATACAACAAAAATTGCTGATAATAAAGTTGTAACTGCTAAGGCAAAAGACCAGTATGGTGATGATATCACTATCGGTGCTAATGCTCTTTCAGCAGAATGTGTATATGTTGATGCTAAGAGTGGTTCTGCTGTTACAGTTTCAGAGGTAAATAGTGATAATACTCATAAGTATGTTGAAAAAACTGCTGATGATAAGATTACATTCAAGGGTGAAGTTGCACCGGGTACTTATACATGGACAATTAATCTGAAAGTTTCTGATACTAAGACATTAAAGCAGACTGTTTCTGTTACTGTAAAGAATCTTGATGTGTCAAAGGATAATCAGAATAATACCAGCTATGCATTAGCAGCTTCTGCTAGTGAAATTGATGCTGTTGTTAAGGATGATGCCAAGTCTGGTGATTCTTCTGATGCAACCGTACAGATTTTTAAATGCTTAGACGGAGTAAAATATGATAATCAAACTGTTAATTATACTGTAAAGAAAGATGGCAAAGTTGTTACAGGTGCTGGCCTTTCTGTTGATGGTACTACTGTTAGCAATGAGAAAGCTAATGGTAAAAAATTAACGATTACAGCTATGTCCGTAAGTAGTGATAAGAAAGCAACAAAACTTGCAACAGGAACTTATGAAGTAACTGCAGAGTGGTCTGTTGGTGACAAAACTTATTCTCAGAAGACTCAGGTTGTTGTAAAGGATACTCAGACAGGTGCTGACGCACAGGTTGTAAATGATGGTGTATCTACTGCTACAAAGTCTACTGTAAAAGATCTTGCTGAGAATACATTAAAGGTTGTTCTTGGAGATACAACTTATGTAAATGACGGAAAATCAGGAAATCAGACATTAACAATCACAAAAGTTGAAGGAAATACAATTTCAGCTTCTGGAGATATCACAGATGTAAGAGATCTTGCTTCTGGCGCAGAAGTTAATATTTCTAAGATTACTTTTACTGCTAAAACATCCAGTGGTGTATCTTACGATTATACTGTATCTGTAGGAAGAACAGTAACAAACAAATAATTAAATTTGTTAGAAAGAGGTTGCTTTCGGGCAACCTCTTTTTCAAGTATAAAAAAGGATCTGAAATAACAGATATATATTTAAAATCCGTAAATTTGCCATTGCGTAAAATAAAATCCGAACCTACAGAACATGATGCAAATGAATTTATATCAGTAATTCAAGAGTCTTTTGGTAAATTTAATTCACTCACTATTGAGTTTGAATTTCCACACGTTTAAAGGAATCAGAATTCCAAGTAGTAAAATAAATACCAAAATGTCAGCATTTGGCAATAAAACCGAATGCTGACACGATGCTATAAAGATGCAGATGCAAAATTTCCACTTATTGAAATTTTTGCAATGCGTAAATCTATTTTTTTATAACTTTTTTTCAATGCGGATTTAGGAATTATTATTGTACAATCCTTATCACTATAGCTGGCAACATTTGTCTTGAAATTGTTCTTGCTATAAGATACAAGGCTTTTATTCGAAGAATCTTTTACAGAAACTTTGAATTTTGATACATTTGTGATTTTCCCATAACTATTATTGACCAATTTAAATTTTAAGTGCAAATTGCCTTTTGCATCAAATGATGCTGCATATGCTTTCATTTTCGATGTATTGTAAACAACATCTTTGATTGTAATTTTTTTGGCTTGATACTTGTTTGGTTTTACTGAAACGACACATGACAGCTTTTTGTTATTTGACAACTTTACCATAATTGTAGTTTTTCCGATGTTTTTTGCAGAAATTTTTCCTGAATTATTTACCGTTGCAACTTTCTTATTGCTGGAACTACAACTTTTAATAGTTCCCCCTTCTGCCTTTAACTGTTTGTTAAAACCTTTTGTAAGATCAAGTTTTGAATAATTTAATTTTGTATTTTCTGAAATTCTGCTAACAGTTAGATCATAATTAACTTCTGTTTCAAAATTCATTTCAAGAATATAATCTCCGGCAGGAAGATGCATTGTATGTCTATTCTTATATGTTCCATTTTGTGCATTATATTGCCAATTAGGATCAGTAAAGGGAAGTGTATCACTTTTTATTGCAACCTCGTCTTTTTGATTTTTTATAACCAAGCCAACAGTAGTTCTTTCATTAATTGCTAATTCAAAATAAATATCTGCTTCTTTCTCCAAACTAAAATTATAACGAATTGGGAAATTTTGACGCGCAGTATTAATCTTATGCATAATACTTATGTAATTATTATTTTCCTTAGCCTTCGCATTTACAGGAGTGCTCAAAATTGTGGAAAATATAATTAATAGAGAAAGTGCAATACTTGTTATTTTTTTTATCTTAGACATTTTCTTAGACCATCCCTCCATCTTATAAAAAAAGCTGCTACATTACGCAGCAGCTTTTTTAAGTCTACAAAACCTAATATTTAATTATTATTTTGCACATTTGTAAAACTAGCATTTACTGGAACTGTCATCAGAACATAATTTGTAGAAGTAGTACCAGTCATCTTTACAAATACTTCGATAGATGTTACATATACAGTATTGCCAGCCGGCGTAGAATTAACTTTGATAATTCTACCAGAAATATTCTGAATAAGACCATCATATGTAAGTTCAGCATACTGAGTGTTGGCAAGTGCATCTGCTACAGGCATACCGTTCAAATCATTCTTCTTTACATTAATAGTAGCTGATGTGTCCTGCTCATCCTTAATTGTAAAGCTTCCTGATACACTTACAGTATTTTTATTTACTGTAAATTTAGCAGTTACATAATAAGTACCAGCTACAAGATTCTTCTGGAAACCATTTCCACCTGTAATAGCAGAACATGAAACAGCTTTAATATTGATTGCACTAGCTCCATTTTTATCAATGTACTTAGAATCAATATCTTTTCCATTTGAGTCTTTAACAGTATACTCAACATCCCCACTGTATGTTCCAATAGGAGCACCGTTACCCATCTTATCAACACTTACTGAAACTAAGATATCTTTAGCTGCAGTATCGGTACCAACAGTGGTATTTACTTCAGTTGGAAGTGAAAGCTGATATGCCTGAGTATCAGATTTTTTAACAAAGTTAACAGTGAATGTTCTGTTAATTTCTTTGTTATCAGTATCTTTTAATGTAACCTTATAAGTGTATGTTCCATAATATGTTGGGCAGTTGGTTGTAAAAGCAGAACCAGTCACTGCAATAACTGCTTTCTTATCATTAACTGAAGCGGTAAGGAAATTTGCCTTTGCATTTTCATTTGGCTTAGCAAGATTAGTAACAGTTGCTGACTTGATAGCCATATCTGAACCATACTGATCTTTTAACTTAGCTTCAATAGATACAACAACATCTGACTGATCCATTACAGTTACAGAAGTCTTATTTAAATCAACAGATGTTGCAGAAGCTTTTCCCTGTACCTGAACAGGTAAAGAAAATACAACTTTTCCATCTTTCTTTACTAAAATATAAGTATCACCAGCACTTACACCATTAATTGTAACCGCATTGGATCCAACACCAGTTGAAGAAAGCGTTGTTGCATCTACTACAAGTTTTGTAGGATCAGCAGTTTCTACAGAATAAACTGTATAATCAGATACATCATTTCCATTTTCATCTGTAATTCGGAAATAAGCATTTTCCTGATTACCAACCTTAATTGCAGTATTTGCCTTAAAGGAAGAAGCTTTCCAAGAAGGAGCTTTACCAATGGTTACAGCATAATTGTAATTGATTGTTGATGGATCTACAGCTGTGATTGTTGCAGTATCTTCAATCTTTCCTGTTTCTGTTCCATCAGTTCCGAATGTACCAGTATGGTAAGTAATCTTAGCAACCATAGTATCACCTACAGTCGGAAGATATACATCTGTTCCCTGTACATAACCCTTAGTAATTGTAAGAGCTGTTGTAACCTGTCCTTTTGAAGAGTTAGCATTTGTCAGATCGAAGTATCCTAATACAACACCCTTTGCATCCTTTGTTACTGCCTGAACTGGTGTTTTAACTCCAGCAGGTACTTCTGTCTTAGTAAGAGCAACCTTTGCAACTGTGTTATCTGTTGCTGTAAATGTAGCTGTAGATCCAGCATACTCTACAGAATACTCTTTTGCATCTGTCATTCCTGTGAATGTCTCGATAACATAAGTATTCTCAGCACCCTTCTTAGCAGAAATAGACTTAACAGCTACAGTAGCCTTTGTTGCTGTATTTGTAATCTTAACATCTGCAGGCTTAATATCCTTGGTATCACCAACGATAACAGCTTCGATCTTATTGTACTCTGTCTGATCAGCACTCTTTAAGATTGCTTTCTTTACTTCTACTTCCTGAGTAGCTGTAGCTGTATCTTTACCGATAACTAACTTAGCTGTGATAGTAGCCTTACCAGCCTTAACACCCTTTACAGTTCCGTCTTCAGAAACTGTTGCGATTGTATCATCACTGGATGTGTAAGTGATCTTAGCTCTTGAAGAAGCCTTCTTAGTTGTTGTTAACTTAGTTGTGCTTCCAACTGCTACTGCTGACTCTCCAGATAAAGCAACGCTTGCCTTAGCAACTTTCATTGTGTAAGTAAGTTTCTTTGTCTTTGCCTTAGCATTCTTCTTTGTAGAAGTCTTGTAAGTTACCTTAACCGGAAATATGCATGGTATTTTCCACGGAAGTATTGGAAATACCGGATTTGTAAACAGAGTTTGGGGCAAAATCACTTCTACAAGTAACACGCAAGCAACATACAAGAAGCGATTAAATCTGATTAATGGCTTCGACCAGCGCAGGCACATCCAGATGCGTGTAAATCCGTTCTGTCAGGGACATAGCGCCGGAATGACCGACAATTTTTTTGATGGTAGTCTGATCGACATGAGCTTCGGCGAGCAGGGAAATCGTGGTGTGCCGGCAGCAGTGAGGTGTATGATCGATGTGCAGACGAAACATCAGGGGTTGGAAAACATTGTGGTAATACATATAATAGGTAAAATGCTGGCTGTCCAGAGTATGGATGAGATATTCACAATCGGAACAGTCATGAAGCCAGCGCTGGTAAAAGGGGAGTACTTTGTCAGCAATCGGAACTTTTCGAATGCCGTTTTCGGTTTTGCTGTCAATGACATCAAAATATTGTTCGGACAGATGAACATTTTCTTTTTTCAGATCCAAAAGCTCTGAGACACGGACCCCATTGTATATCAGCATGAGGACTGTCTGGCAATAGGGATCGTTTTTGTGTTTCCACAGGAGAGCAATCTCAGAGGTGGAAAAACAGCTTCGTATGTTTTTATTTGGATTCCGGTCTTTGTATTTCGAGATATTTACATAGGCAGAATAATCTTTTGAGACAATTTCGTGTTTCATGGCATAAGAATAGAGCTGGTTAAAGAGAACACGGATTTTTTTCAGGGTAGGATAGTTCTTGCCGCTGTGATCAATCACCTGCTGTAAATCATTGAGTCTCAAATTGTGAAATGGCATATTAGCAATGTTTTCACAAGTGGCAAATGCCGCCCGATAGCCTTTGATGTTGGAGTGGGAGATGGTAGGAAACTTTTCTTCGGACCATCGGAGATAAATTTCCCGGAAGGTTAATTTCAGCGTTTCCCCATCGATGGGATAATTGTTGTAACGTGCCAGAATCTGCAGAGCTTCTGACCGGGTAGGAGCGTACCCCAGAATCTGGTAGTGCTGGATGCGCTTTCCAGTGATGTCATTGATGTGCCAGCCCGTAGTGATGCGTGCTGCATAGGGTCTTCTTCTGTTGCCGGAGAGTTTTACGACTCCGCCGTATCCGTTTGGTAATCTCATTTTTCTTCCTTTCGTGTGTAAAAATTTATATTATCGTGTCAATCATACACATTTATTTGTTAAATTTTTAAGTAACACACAAGTAACAAAAAAAGTGTTTTTACCTATATAAAAAGAAAAATAAAATCGACATGCCGGAATGATTGAAAAAAAACGAAATTTGGGGTATGATTATAGGCAATGAAACGTTAAGGAGAAAATAATCTTGAATACGAATGGAAACAAAAACACGTTAAAAGCAAATAAGATATTGATTCCCGTTATCTTGTTGATCGGATTGATTCCAATCATTGTGCATTCTTTTGTTTATGACACAAATCTGGCACAGTTTGACTGGTATCCGGAGAGCGCCGCAAAACAGACGGACTTCTTTTTTGCATGGAAGATGATTGCGATCATCCTTGTGGGAGTTGTAATGCTCGCAATTTTACTGATCCGGTATTTGAATAAAAAGGAGTTTGCATTTGAAAATTCCTTTTATTTTCTGATGGTGTATGCATTGTTTGTTGCAATGTCTGCCCTGTTTTCCAGTCACAAATACTGGGTGGCACATGGTACATATGAACTTTTTGAGCCTGTATGGGTTGTATTTGTCTATATGATACTGTGTTATTATGTCTATAATTATGTACAGGAAGAAAAACAGATAGAGGTAATCCTGCGCTGGTCCGGCATTGGAATCGCAATTGTTACTCTGATTGGATTTTTCCAGGTCTTTGGATTGGATTATTTTAAGACATCTCTGGGCAAACATCTGATGACGGACACAAGCTGGTGGAACCAGTTAGATAAGATTTCCTTTAATTTCGCAGATAAGACTGCGTATACGACACTTTACAATCCTAACTTTTTGTCATTTTATTTTGGCATGCTGATACCATTGCTGGTCTGCCTGTTTATTGGGGCGAAAAAGATGTGGCATCGTCTTGTAATCGCAGTCGCAGAGATTTGTTGCATTGTAGCACTGGTTGGAAGCAGAAGTTCTTCCGGATTTATTGCACTGGCAATTGGAGCGGTGATTCTCGCATTGGTTTTGCTCAGCCGGAAGAAAAAATTATTTGCAGCCGGGATTGTTGTAGTTGTCATTGGAGTGATTGCAGCAGGAGTGTTGGCAAATACGACAGGCATCGGTCAAACTCTTAAAAAGACGGTTGTTGGAACCTATCATATGAAAGATCAGTTCTCTTTAAACGATATCAAAACAAACACAGATGATGTGGAACTTGATATCTGGAACAATCCTCTGTATGTGTCCTATGATCTGGGGAGCGACGGTGTAATCACCGTGGTATGCAAAGATGCAGATGGTCAGGAGATTCAGACAACAGAGGTAGATCAGGAAAATCATATTTTGGCCCTCAATGATGAACGGTTTGCAAATGTACAGATTCAGCCGATCATGTTTACCGATAATACAGCAGGAATAAAGATGATCATAGATGGTGTCGAATGGGATTTCTCAAAAAATGATACGGACGGATATGAATATCTCAATCCAGCAGGAAAATTAGTGAAGTTTGAGAATCCGAAGGTTTCAAACGTATTTTTGGATGATGCGATGAGCAATCGAGGACATATCTGGAATAAAACGATTCCGCTTCTTGGAAAGCATGTTTTTATGGGAAGTGGAGCAAATACCTATATGTTTGAAGTCCCACAGGAAGATTATATCAGTCAGAACTATGTTTATGGAGCAAACAGCTATGACGTAAAAGCCCATAGCTGGTATCTGCAGCAGTGGGTGGAAACAGGATTACTCGGTACTCTGGCACTTCTGGTATTTCTGTTCTGGTATCTGGTACAGTCGATACGCATTTACCGCAGAGTGGATCTGCACGAGAGTATCAGCTGGGTTGGATTTGGATTATTTGCGGCAGTGCTGGTGTATATGATTGCAGGTATCGCAAATGATTCCAATGTATGTACCGCTCCGGTATTCTGGGGTATGCTTGGTCTGGGACTTGCGGTGAACCGGATGCTTGTAAAGAAAGAAAATCTCTTTGTTGTTAAAGAAACGGTTCCTGCAGAAAGTGATACTGTCGTAAAACAGAGTGTTCCAAAAGCAGCAGAGAGTGTAAAAGCAGATACCGCGCAGATGGTACAGAATACTCAAGGGGCAGGAGTGACAGAATCCTCAGTCAGGAAGAAATCATCGAAAAAACAATCGAGAAAACAGAGAAAGAATCAAAAATAACAGATTGAAATTATGAAAAAAATCATTCAAGATAAACAATTACTGATCAGACGGATTTTTCTGATGTGCTACGACGTGCTTGCAGTGTTTGCTGCAAGCATAGTTGCGTTATTGATTCGGTTTGATCTGAATATCAAAAGCGTACCGTTTCAATATATGGATGAAGTGTGGAGAGCACTTCCTTTTATGATAATTGTTACACTGATCATTTTCTGGATGCTCCGACTGTATTCCAGTCTCTGGAGCTATGCAGGAGCACTGGAAATGATGTATGTGGTTTCAGCATGTATTCTGGATACCGTTGTTGTGACAGTGCTGATATTGCTTCGGAACTGGGGGGATATGTACCCGGTGCCAAGAAGCTTTTACATTCTGTATGGATTGTTTCTGTTTGTATTTGTCATGGGATGCAGATATTCTTACCGCGGTCTGCGTGTGCTTCGCAATATGCGCAGAGCCGGTGTGTACAGACGGAATGTACTTGTGATCGGAGCAGGGGATGCAGGAAACCAGATCATCAAAGAAATCAACAACAGCCGCTATGTGAAAAAGAAGGTGGTTGGTGTGATTGATGATGACCGGAACAAGATCGGCAATTATATTCATGGAGCGAAAGTCGTAGGAGATCGGAGCGATATTCTGGAAAAAGTCGAAGAACTGCATGTGCATGAGATCATCATTGCCATGCCATCGGCCACACAGAAACAGATCAAGGGGATTCTTGATATCTGCAAAGAAACCGGATGCACATTAAAGCGTCTGCCTGGCATTTACCAGCTTGTAAACGGCGATGTCAGCGTCAGCAAATTAAAAGATGTAGATGTCAATGATCTTCTTGGGCGGGATCCGGTGACCGTTGATCTGCAGTCTATCATGGATTATGTTTCTGGGAAAATTATAATGGTTACAGGGGGCGGTGGCTCCATCGGAAGCGAATTGTGCCGGCAGATTGCCGCACACAAGCCAAAACAGCTGATTATTGTGGATATTTACGAGAATACGACCTATGATGTGCAAAACGAACTGAAAGTCCGGTTTCCAGAGCTGGATCTTGTTGTGCTGATTGCATCCGTGCGGAATACGAATCGTATGAACTGGATTTTTGAACATTACAAGCCGGAGATTATCTATCATGCAGCGGCACATAAACATGTGCCTCTCATGGAGGAGAGTCCGAACGAGGCAATTAAGAATAACGTGCTTGGCACATGGAAGATTGTACAGGCGGCAGATCGATACGGTGTGAAGAAATTTGTGATGATTTCCACGGATAAGGCAGTCAACCCAACCAATATCATGGGTGCCAGCAAGCGCATCTGTGAGATGATCATTCAGACCTATAACCGCAGATCGAAGACAGATTTTGTAGCCGTGCGTTTTGGAAATGTGCTTGGCAGTAACGGAAGTGTGATTCCACTGTTCAAAAAACAGATTGAGCGTGGAGGTCCGGTTACGGTTACCCATCCGGATATCGTGCGGTATTTTATGACAATTCCGGAAGCGGTATCTCTGGTTCTGCAGGCGGGCACCTATGCCAAAGGTGGAGAAATTTTTGTTCTGGATATGGGAGAGCCGGTCAAGATTCTGGATCTGGCAAAGAACCTGATTCTTCTTTCTGGTCACAAGCCGGATGAGGATATCCATATCATTTTCACAGGACTTCGCCCGGGAGAAAAACTTTATGAAGAGATGCTGATGGATGAAGAAGGGATGCAGGATACCGCAAACAATCTGATTCATATCGGTAAACCGATTGAGCTGGATGAAGAAAAATTCATGCAGCAGTTGGAAGAATTAAAAGAGTACGTTGTGACAGAACCGGAAGACATCCGGGAGTGTGTCAAGAAAATTGTGCCGACGTATCACCCGGAATTGGCGGGGGAGAATAAATAAGTAAAAATAGAACGGCTATCAATGACAGCAATTCCGTGCATGGCACGTGAATTGCTGTTTTGCTTTTTACAGATGAAACGTATTGCGGGGATGTCTGGTAGTGAGGATGGCACGCTGCTTTGACATGGCAACATGCGTATAGATTTCTGTGATATGAATGGAACTGTGACCAAGCATTTCCTGTATATAGCGGATATCAACGTCCGCTTCTAAAAGGCTGGTGGCAAATGTATGCCGGAACATATGCGGTGTAATATGCTGTTCAATTGCAGCAAGAGAAGCATATTTGTTGATCATCCGCCGCACCGACTGATCGGATAATGCCGTTCCGTTTAGCGTCGCAAAGAAATGCTGGCAGGTTTTCATCTGGGGGAGAAATTCATTGCGGTATTCCGACAGAATCTGTATGACCTCGTGGTTTCCGATCTGAACAATTCGTTCTTTGGAACCTTTTCCGTAGATCAGGACTGATCCATCGTACAAATCGATGTCACAGATACGCAGAGCGCATAATTCGGAAATCCGTATTCCGGTTGCAAATAAAAGTTCTATGACAGCGGCATCCCGCAAAGTGTTTTTTCTCTGATAATCCGTTTTGGCGATGGTGCGCTGCTCATAGATCGTAGATAAGAAAATTTCGATCGTGTGCAATGGAATGGTTTTCGGCAAAATCACAGGTTCGCGGAATTTGATCTGCACCTTGTTGAAAGGATTCCGGGCGATGATTTCTTTATATTCCAGGTAGTGAAAAAGAGCTTTGACCGAGGCAATCTTTCTTTTTACGGTTTTGGGTTTGTACTTCTGGTGCAGACTGCCAATATAATTTTCCAACAGATCCGGTGTAATATCAGAAACATCCCTGCATGAAAAAATGGCATAAAATTGCTGAAGGTCGATGCGATATGCTTTCAGAGTCTTGGAATCCAGGCGTTTTTGGTGACGGCAGTGTTCCAGATAGTTATTGATGTGTGTCTGTAAATTATTCATGGGTGGTCTCCTTTGTATATGAAGTTTTGTTTAGGAGTATATGGTACATGAAATGGGGGAGATTTTGTTGGATAAGGCAAAATTTGAAAAAATTGTACAATATGTAACAATTACATGGATAGAACAGTGGTGTTTCCTGTATCAGTATGGGTGGGAAAGGGTATGGGATAGACTTCGGGGAAATACAGAATGTGGATGTCGAAAGCTGATGTTTTGATGGGAAAACGGTGAGATTAAACAATAAATTGCCGTTTAAATAAGAAAAATGGATTAAAATAAAGGATTTTGTTATAATTTCGGGAAATATATGATATAATTTCTAATGTAATTGAAGAAGTGACTGAAAGATAATAAATAGTTATCCATCATTTTAGAAACAGGAGGTATAGATATGCAATTAGTATTATTAGCTGCGGGTATCGGTTCACGCCTTGGATTAAATGTCACAAATAAGTGTTTTGTTAAAATATGTGATAAATACTTATTAGATTATAATCTAGAACAATTTCTCGATATTAATTTAAGTGAAATCATTATAGTTATCGGTCATAATGCTAAATATATCGTTGATTATCTAGGCAGCAGTTACCATGGAATACCTATTATATATGCTAAACAAGAACAACTTCTAGGAATTGCACATGCAATGAAAGTTGCATCCCCATACATTCATGATACATTTATTATGTGCTTAAGTGATGAGTTGTTTATTAATCATAATATTAAAAATATGTGCATCTATTTTTCGGAAAATCATTTGGATTGTCTTTGTGGTGTTGTCAAAGATACTATAGAAAATATACAAAAAGCCTATACCATCGATCTTGCATCAAACAATAATATATTACATCTGATTGAAAAACCTACATCTGTCTTTAATGATTGGAAAGGAACTGGCTGTTGCTTTATGAATCGTACCATGTTACCACTGCTTGAAATATTACCCCCAAATTCTAGGAGAAACGAATATGAGATGGGAGATTGGATTCAACTTGCTATAGATAATGGATTTACTTGCAAAATTTATCCTATTGCCTCCGCTAACTTTAATCTTAACACACAAAAAGATGTCGTATTAGCAGAGGCTTATATAAAAGAGAATGAAAGGGACTAATATGAAAGAAATAACTCAGAGCATTATCATGCCATATCACAGAAATAAACAAATGCTTTTATATACAACACAACTCTTGAATAAAATAATTCCCAAAGAAGTAGAAATAATTATTGTAGGAAATAATGACAACGTGGAGGAGTTAAACGTAAGTTTGCCTGATAGATTCACATATATAAAATTTAATAAATCCTTGCTTTATTCTGAAACTGTAAATCGTGGCATTCGCGCAGCTCGTGGTAAAATCATTACTTTATGTGATCAAGATATTTTTAGTTACCAAGACTGGTATTCTCCGCTACTAAATAAATTATTGTCGAATGAACGCATCGGTTCTGTAAGTTCTAAATTAATAAATCCAATTAATAACCGTATTATTGATTTTGGTATTGAGTATTCTCAATATAGAATTCTTCATCCTTTTAGAGGTCTTAAAGAAACGCATCCTTTAGTACAACAAGATTATAAAATGACATCAACAACCAGTGCTACACTTATGCTACGTAAGGAAGTTTATGAAAAAGTTGGAGGAATGGATTTAGACATGCCGTATTGTTGTAGTGATTGTGATATTGGCATAAAGATTGGAAAAATCGGATTAGAAAACTGGGTCGTTGCATCTTCTGTTGCATATCACCGGGGTAGTAGCTCAACTCAAAATGGAAAAAGTAGTAGTTTTTCTTATTTAAGAAACGATTCAACAAATATGTTCTGGGCAAAAAATTATTATAATGTTCATAATAGTATCGGAAATACTATATCCACTTTTGTCCAATACTTAAAAAGTGAAATACACTTAGAACCGCTATACTATTTTGTTAATTTATCCTCACTCCGAGAATATGAATGGTATGCAGATTATCTAATGAAAAGCCTTTCATGTGATTTCTGCGATATCCATTCATATCCCCAAAGTTTAGCACATTATTCTTCGACACTTCAATTATATGATGCATTACCATATACTTTTATGAATGTCCAAATACCTATTATCTATTTTGTTGATTATTTCCCATCATTGGAAAATAATCAAATTTGGGCACATATGAGAAATATTGCAAAAGATCTAGTTTTAGATAGTCACGGAAACTTAGTTCGTTTAGAAGATATTATTTTAGGAAAAGTATAATCTACACCGGATACCCTTCCTTGTAATCTACACTTGTAATAGGAGCCGTAGATTTATATTCAGCATAAAACTGTTGAAAAGATACTATATCCATTTTTAATATTTTGTTAATTTCGGATAAGCCTGCGGCTCTCTCATTTATAAAATCACAAGCTTTATGCATTATTCTATACTTAATAGCAAGTTCCTTTAACATAGAATAATTTTTCTGTGAATCAGAATTTCTCTTAATACACATCTCTTTATAATATTTTTTTAGCAAATTTTCAAAATTTAAATTATTCTTTATATAAAATGCGTATTTTGCTTGAAGAAAAATCCATTCAAAATTATCCTGTAAATGCCCCGTCAACCTTAAAAACTGTTCATACTCTTCCATGCACCTATCTAATGCATTTGTATAATCATTCAAAAGCATTAAATTTATAATTTCGTATTTTTTGTATTTTTCTTGGAAAAATATGTGGTAATTAATATATTTATTCTCTTCCAGTTCTGTCATTGCTGTTTTTATCATGTTCAAAGAAGAATAATAATTTTTGGTCAATAAGAAATATAATATTTTTTTCGAATAGAAATTTACACTATATTTTTGTTGCTGCTCCTTTGCTAATTTTTTATAACAGTCGAATCCCTTATTCAAATTGTATAAAGCTTTTGCTATATTCAAATTATCTCCTAAATATATGTTGGCTAAATCAAAATAGTTTTCTAATTGGATATCCCAAAAGTGTTTTTTGTGTGATGTTCTCACAGAGCTTGCCCAATTATTCAAATACTTTCTAGGATGATTTTCCAATTTTCCACATACAAAGATTCGATTATCCAAATAGGCTTTTGCGTATGCGCATTCCATGCTTAGGGATGTATATATTTCTTCACATTTTTCTATTTTTTTATAATACTCCCTATACACTATCAAGCAATCCGATACTTTGAATAAGCGAATTTTGTTTTCACAAAAGTGGATAATAAAGGAAAAATACAATTTCATAACATCAATCGTATCTCGTGGAATCTCCTTTAGATGAGCATATGCTAATTCAAATAAGTATTCTGCCTTGGTTTCGCTGATATGATCCCTAACATATTTGCAACAGTTGCACATATAGTGTATAAATGTTTTATTTGTAAATTCCTTTTTCAAATCAATAAGGTTATTTATAAAATACAAGTAAAATTTAAAAATAAACTTATTGTTTATCTTCATTTGTTCCCTTTGTTCATATATAGAAATAAGATCTTCCTTTGAAATTTGTTTGCTAAATAATTTGCACAAAATATATTGTTCATATTGATCTTTTAATGTTGATTGATATACATCCGCAGATTTCATAATAAAAGAAATAGCATGTTCCATTAAATTAGGATAAATTTTCTCACATATAGTCATTTCAACCAGATCATGCTCAAATTCATATGCGTCATCAACTAGTCCATCGCTTTTTTTGATAATATCTCGTTTACACAATTCCAAAATGGCATTTCTATTTAGATGAAACAGTAATATCAGTCGGTTAGTTAATACATTAAAAAAGTAAATGCAGGCTAAAACATCCTCAAAATCATTTATAAATGATGAATAAGAAGATAATAAATGCCTATAGTTACTGCAAAATGCATCTTCATACTTTGAAGGAATCTGATCTAATACCTCTTCAAATCGCACTGTATCCGTTATAATTCCTTTATTATTTTTCAATTGAACGCATTCTTCTTGAAATAATCTTCCAGCCACTAATTCGATGTATTTAGGTTTTAAAGAACTTTTGGCTAAAGTTTCTTTCAAGTACCTATAATTTAGTGGATATTCATCCAAACATAATAAAGTCTGCAAATAAGCAATCGCCTGTTCTTCTTTTGTAAAACCAGTAATATTTTCACAAAAAATTCCTGCTGCATCGTCTGAACAAGCCATTCGTTGAATAGAAACAATAAAATCCAAATATTCGTTTTCATAAACAAGTGCTGTATTTAAAGACATTAAAAGAGCAAAGGAATTCTTACGTTTTGTATGTGTCCCTAAGAATTGAATCATTTTTTTCAAAAAAAGAAGAATTTCTGAAGAATAAGATTGTAAATTATCGATAATAATTGCATACTTATTTCTACTCATCTCAGAAAATATAACTTCATAATAATCCTCTAAATTATCAATCGCCTGTTCTCTTTTTAATAAGCGCAAGAATTTGATTATTTTAGTTTTAAGGGGCTCTGCCGAACCAGATAAAACGATGTCTTCCATTTCAATTGAAAGATATGATGCTAAATTTTTTTCCAACCCAAAAACTTGAAAAGCAATTTCGACAACAATATCTTTCCATGAGGCACCATTATCAAAGCCGATAAAATTGATGATATTATAATGATTATTAATAAGTTTCCCTTTACATTCTTCTAAAATTCTCGTTTTTCCTGTACCACCAGTTCCATATACCAAAAAAATGCATAACTTTTTTTTGCATTCACAAGAAAAATTATTTATAATTTTTTCATAATGTTTACCAATAAGTACTACTTTTTTATTCCAGTTACAAGTATACTGTTTATTTTGAAGAGATTTTTCTTGATAGAATTTACCTTTTTCCTCGTACGAAACTAGAAGTTGAGGTAATGCCAATTTTTTATTTTCTTTTTTAACCAACACGCTATACTTTGCTAAAGCTATTTGATTAGGTTTTAAAATAATTTCATCTTCCCATTCTTGTAACGGTATACTTAAATCTTTATTTAAAAAATCAAAATATAAATTAGTCTCGTGGTCATTTACTGTTACTTTTACTTTTAACTCTGTATTTTGATATCGATTGATAAAAATAACATTGAGGTCATATATACTTCCAACGTTCAATTCCTTAATTTCATAATTTTCGTCAAAAGTATTCTGCATGACAACGGATGCATTTATCTCATTAAAAAAGATAATTTCCAATTTCTCGGAGGGTTTGTATAATTCAGGGGCATATTTTTTATGTATAATTTCTTTATCATATAAAAAAATTAACTGTTCCAAAGATTCATCATCATACAAAAAAATTTCCTTATTATACTTATAAGAATACTGCGCAATTCTCTTTTTCAAATTAGCATTTAGAGAAGAATAGCTAAAAAACATTAGGTGACTGACTTGATTTATTTCTGCCATTATAAGAGTTGGTGCTAATTGTGTGAGAGCAATGTTTGGAGTGTAATTCTTACATTCTGCCCACCATACTTCATTTGCTGCATCAATTGCCCAAAAATCTTTATTCCCATCATGCGAAAGTTTTGTGTTTTTGAAACATAACTCTTCAGCAGTGAACATCTGACTTAATAAATATTCTACTAATACTTCGAATTGGATACCTTTGTTTGGGTTTTTAGGAATATCTTGTATATTCTTTTTGATGTTCTCCAAATAATCCAGCAAGTAAGTATCCCAATCCTTATCTTTAATATATTTCATCTACGCTTCACCTATTCACAAATCTAAATATTCTTGGATGGATAACTATTTATTATCCTTCAGATTTTAATATTTGTAGGGACAATACAGTGATAGGTCTGATATTTGTTTTGGGAGGAGGAGATGCCAAATTTTAATCTTAACATGTTATATATAATTAAGGTTGATCTTAATTTTGTATATTTTCAATTAAGCAAAAATGTTGCCTCCGGCTACAATTATTGCAATATCCCCAAAAATGGGGTATGATATAATACATATAAATAGTTGAAAATACGGGGAAAAACTTGGAGGCGGCATGTTTCAAACAATTGATATAAAAGCATATAGGGGATTAAAGAATATTACATTACAAAATCTCAGCAGGGTAAATATTCTTGTGGGAGAAAACAATACCGGAAAAACATCTATATTAGAAGCGATACAGCTTTTAAGAGATCCGGAGGTAGTGGATAATGTTCTGTCAATTGCAAAAAAACGTCAACCTAGGAATATAATGGTGCAAAGTGCAAATTTGATTCCGTTTGATGAATTTCTTTATTCTTTTCCGGTACAGGGAGAACAAAAGGATATAGTAATTTATGCGACAGATTATAAGTTGAAGAAATGGCATATTGAATTATGTGGAACAATAAAAAAAGAAATTTATGATAAAGAAGATCTTTCGGAGAGTGAACAGAGAAGATATGATCTTTATTGCGGAGAGGATGGGGAAATCAGTGTTATAAGCGGAAACTTCTTATATATAAGCGAAAATCTGACATCTGAAAATAGCTACTCTTTTCGAGAGACACAATTGAGACCGGATGTGTCTATGAAAGAAACTCTGGACATAAAAAAAGAGAATATGTCAAGAGTGAGTATAGTATACATTTCACCTATGGATGTATACACCAATCGTGTGCTTAATGCGAATTTTTACAAAGGAATAAGAGTATCAGAAAAAGAAACATTAATTCAGTTGCTGCGGTTATTCGATGAACGTATTATAGGCATAGAAATTGGAATGTTAAATGCAAAGCCAACGATTTTGATTGAGTTGGAAAATATAGGATTGATGCCCGTATCTTTGTTTGGTGATGGTTTGAAAAAAATTCTTACACTTGCGAGTGCAATTGTGAAAACAAAACAGGGGATAATTTTGATTGACGAATTCGAAACCGGAATTCATCAGAGAGCGTTGGTACAGGTTGCTGACTGGATTGCATCAGCAGCAGAAGAAAGAGATATACAGATCTTTCTTACTACACATAGCAGCGAGGCTGTCAATGCATTGGTACAGGCCCAAAAGAAACAACAGATAGATATAAGCGCATATCGTTTGGAACATTATATGGGAGATACTTTTGTAAAGCAGTTTCGAAGTGATGAATTACTGGAATTGGTAAATAAACAGGGGACGGGTATTTTATGAGAAATTGCTTGATTATTGCGAATCAAGAGATTACGAAAATGTGCAGGTTAGTGTGAAATCAGGAAGGAGCAAGTCAGCCATGAAAGGATACCATTACATCAAAAGAGGAATTGATATCATATTAAGTGGGATGGCGATCGTGATCTTATCATCACTCCTTCTTTTTTTATGTATTGCGATCAAACTGGATACACCGGGACCGATATTATTTAAGCAGAAGCGTGTCGGCATCCACCGGAGTTTCTTCCAGATTTACAAATTCCGTACCATGCGGATTGACACACCGAAGGATGTGCCGACACATATGCTGGAGAATCCGGAGCAGTACATCACAAAGGTAGGAAAATTCCTGCGCAAAACCAGTCTGGATGAACTGCCGCAGATTTTTAATATCTTCAAAGGAGAAATGAGTATCGTAGGACCGCGGCCGGCACTGTGGAATCAGGATGATCTGGTAGCAGAGCGTGAGAAATATGGTGCCAATGATGTGACACCGGGGCTGACCGGGTGGGCGCAGATCAATGGCAGAGATGAACTGGAGATTCCGGACAAAGCAAGACTGGATGGCGAATATGTCAAACATCTGGGACCATGGATGGATCTGAAATGCTTTCTTGGCACAATTGGCTCCGTGCTTATGCACGACGGCGTGGTTGAAGGTGGAACCGGCGAACTGAACAAAGAGGAAGAAGAGACAGAAGCACACAAAAGCGAAACAGCACAGAGCAGCGCAAAAAAGGAAACCATTGCAAAAGACACAGAAGAAAGTGAAAAGGGCAGGAGAAAAAAGAAGATTCTGATCACCGGAAGCGGCAGTTATGTGGGAACTTCCGTGGAGGCATGGCTGAGACAATGGCCGGAGTACTACCAGGTTGACACGCTGGATATGAGAACCCAAACATGGCGGACGCACGATTTTTCAGCATATGATGTGGTCTATCATGTGGCGGGAATCGCACATGCAGATGTGGGACAGGTGACGGAAGAAGAAAAGAAGCAGTATTACCGTGTGAATACAGATCTGGCAGTAGAGACAGCCGAAAAAGCCAAAAAGGAAGGCGTGCAGCAGTTTCTCTTTATGTCTTCCATGATTGTATACAGCGGATGTAAAGAAAAGAAAATTACAAAAAATACAATTCCCAAACCATTGAATTTCTATGGAGACAGCAAATGGCAGGCGGATCAGAAAATACAGGCACTGGCAGATGAACGTTTTAAGGTTGTTGTATTGCGCCCACCGATGATTTACGGAAAGGGATCAAAGGGAAACTATCCACAGCTTGCAAAACTGGCAGGAAAACTTCCGCTATTTCCGATTGTACATAATCAGCGTTCCATGCTTTATATAGAAAATCTGGCACAGTTTGTCAAACGGATGATCGACAACGAAGAGACCGGAGTGTTTTTCCCACAGAACGAGCAGTATATCAATACTTCGGATCTGGTGCAGATGATCGCTGTGGTAAAAGGACACCGGCTTGTGATGGTTCCAGCGACTGGCTGGATCATCCGGCTGATGAAAAAGATTCCGGGAAAAATTGGCACCCTGACGGGCAAAGCGTTTGGTGACAGTGTGTACGATATGCAGATGAGTGAATATAAGGAAGAATATCGTGTGTGTGACTGGAAAGAGTCGGTAAGAAGGACGGAAGGATAAGAGCTGGAATGGGAAAATCTTGCATAAATAAAAGAATTAAAGTATGATACTACTGAAAAGATGATAAATAGCTTAATGGTATGCATTCGAAGGTTTAGGAGATAGAAAAGCGTGAGAATAGACAAACTGCAAGTGCACAATTTCAGAGGTTTTTCAGATACAGAAATAGTATTAAACGGAAAAGATGCCATTTTTTATGGAGTAAACGGAATGGGAAAATCGTCAATACTGGATGTCTGCAATCTTCTCTTTTCCAGAATTATGCAGGAAGCCGCACAGGATGAACAGATAACAGCCTCTCTTTTAGGAGAAAAAGATGTAAAAGTTGGAGAAGAAGAAGCAAAAATAACGTTGTTTCTTGAAGACCAGGGAAATAATTTTCACTATTACCGAAAAAGAATTCAGGGGAAAAATCTGCATAATTCCAAAGAACTGAAGAGAGTTTCGGAATATATTCGAAAACAGTATCTGGGAGATTATTTGGAAACAGAAGAAGAGTATGAAAACGATGACACGGAAACACCACAGAAAGAGTTTACTTTAAATAATGAAAATATTCCTGTTTATGTGTTTTATGGAGTTGACCGCTATAATGAAAAAACACGTAAATTGAGAAGGCGTTATACAGGAGCAGCAGGGAAGCTGGATGCGTGGAGAGATTCTGCATTTGGAGGAGTGATCAATTTCCGGTTATTTTTTGAATGGTTCCGGGGAAGACAGGAATATGAAAACAGTATACGAGTGGAAACGCCGAATGCAGAAGATCCACAGTTACATGCAGTAAAAAAAGCTATATTAAACGCATTGGGAGATGGATTTTCGGAAATTCGTGTGAAAGTAACAGAAGAAGATGCGGAACTTATTGTCATCAAAAAAGAATTGGAATTGGCATTTTATCAATTGTCAGAAGGAGAAAAAAGTGTAATCGCACTGGTAGGCGATCTGAGCCGGAGGCTGGCAATTGCAAATCCAAAGAGGGAGAATCCGCTGGAAGGGGATGGCATTGTGCTGATTGATGAAATTGATCTGCATCTGCATCCGAAGTGGCAGGAGAAGATTTTTCCGGCTTTACAGAATACTTTTCCAAATATTCAGTTTATTGTTTCCACACATGCTCCGAAAGTGCTGGAGTCTGTGGATGAAAATATACAGGTAATACGTTTGCATGAAGATGCAGAAACGCACCTGGTTTTGGCAGAACCGATGGAGCCGATGAACGGCTGGGATGTCAATACAATTCTGGAAGATTACATGGATACCGAAGTATATAACAGGAAGACAACGGAACTCTTAGAGCAAATAAATGTGTATCTGAATGAAAAAGCATATGATGAGGCAGAAAAACTTGTAAATAAGCTTGCATGGATGACATCGGAAGAGAATACGAAAGTTGTGCGTGCAAGAATCTTGATTGCAAAAGGGCGATAAAGTTTTTATGATTTATATTCAAAAGACAGGTGAACCAGAAGAAGTAAGCCGGTGGAAGAAAAAATTCAAGAATAAGCATAAAAGAGAAGCAGGGTATGAGGATATCCGGCATGAAAAGGAACTGCAAATATTAAAGAATGCATTGCTTGCAGAACAGAGACATCTTTGCTGCTATTGTTGTTCTTATATTAAAAATACAGAGACTGAAGTACAAAAGAATAGTTTTCATGTGGAACATTTTCGACCTCAGGCACAAAATCAGGATTTATCTCTGGCCTATAATAATCTTCATGCTTCCTGTAATGGAGACAATCGCAGGCACTGTGGGCATAAAAAAGAAAATAATTTTGATGCAAAGCGGATGATTTCTCCGCTGGAGAAGGATTGTGAAAGTCATTTTCGATATCAGCAGGATGGAACAATACAGCCGGCGGAAAAGACAGATGCGGCAGCTGAGTATACAATTACGAAGTTGAACCTGAATGATAAACGTTTATGTCGTGCCAGAGAAAACGCTTTATGGACGTTTAATGTGTTCCAGTTGAATGGAGAAGAAAAACAGCGGGAATTGCAAAAATTTGAATGTTCAGAAGAACTGCCACCTTATTGGGACGCAATTAAATATTTTTTGACACAGGGAGACTGATATACGTGAAATATGATAGAAATCTGGTCGCTACAATCATAGAAAACGAATTTTGGGATGACTTGTATAATGAAATTGACGATTCTGTTATGAACATGGAAGGTCAGGAATTGGATGAAGCGTTTGAGACATATGTTGACTATGCAGAATTGGATCAAATAGAAAATGTCAAAGTTGTCCGAGTAGAACAGGAAGAGGATGATACATGTACGATTGTGAGAGGCATATTGGAAGCTGATGTTTCTCTTGATGGTTATGTATATTTTGAAGGGGAAAATAATATGGTGAACAGTTCGGAAGTTACATTGGAATTCGAATTTCAATTTGAGCATCAGAATGGGAAAAATCGCCAATTTGTGTCCCGGGTAATTGCATAACTTATAATTGATAGAAGATATCATGAAGAATAAAAAATGGTGGAATCTGTAGAAACTGTGATAGGACAGATTAATAGAAAGAGTGGAGGTTTAGGGATGCCGTACGTGTCACCTGTTGTTGAAAATGATTTTAAAGACCGGTTGAATAAGTGCGTAGATATTATTAAAAATTCGAGTATCAAATATCAGAGTTTGGGGATTTTTGGAAGTTACGCGAGAAATGATTATAAGGCCAGCAGTGATATCGACTTTTGCATCATAGTTCCGGAAAAACCGGAAAGATGGATGATGGGAGCCTTGCGGGAAGAACTCGAGATGTTGCATGCGGATGTGGTTTTTGTAACACCGCAGTATTTCGAACATGATAATTCAAAGTTTACACAACAGTTAAGAAGAGATTATAAGGAGTTGAAAATATGATAAAGGCAAATTCTTATTATTCTATTGCGTGCAATGAATTCTGGTATTTAAGGGATGCAGTGTCACCTGTATACTGCAATCCGGCTGCAGCTTCGGCACAGCAAATTGCAGAAAAAATGTTGAAATCTGTGGCAGAACTGGTTTGTACTGGAATTGAAAAACTAATGACATCCCATAATTTGCGCGCCTTATACGATGAGATTAAAAGGGTGGATACTTCCTTGCAATTAGAGAGGAAGGATCTGGCATTACTTAAAGACTATTATTATGATGCAAGATATCCGGGGGATAATTTTGTTATTGTGACAGTGGATGAGCTGCGTGAGGCATTGGAGATCATGCTTGACGTTGTAGAAGCTGTAAATTGCTGGAGAACGTCTCATGAATTGGAGATATTAATTGCTGATCCGAGAGGGGAGTTTCAATCAGCGATGAGCAGATTGAAGCAGGAAGGGTAAACTGCCAAAATGAGCGGTTACAGTTTGCAGGGTGACTTGTGAACTGTAACGGAAAGAGTACGATTGAAAAATGATTTCCAAAAGATAAAAGACCATAAATAAGGGAGAATACCCATGGACGATACAAAAACAGAAATCATAAAACAAATATGCACAGGAGACTGGAAGGCAATCCCGGTTACAATGGGATTAAAATTTTTGAATGAACACCAGTTTACCCAAATCTTTGTGGATGCCGGAAAACAAATCAGGGAGTTTCGGCGGTATGGAACCGAAGAAACGGAACTTCGCAATGTTATATTTTGTGAAGAAAATATGAAATTACTGGCAGAACACATGCGCACTGGAGATGATTACACGTGGTTGGAAAGACTCGTGATCTGTGTCGACAACTTAGTCAATGGGAGTGCTATGTCTGAGGATAATAAAGAAACGAGTAAACAACGTTTTGTGGAGATTGTAACAGACAAATGCCGTAAAATTCTGCCGGAAATTTATGGAAGATCACGGCTTGAAGAAATTGGTCAGGGAATGGAACAAATGAACAGCCGAATGGATCGGTTAGAGCGTGCGACACAAAATATCATTGATATGGGGAGCCGACAGAACCAGGAAGAACGTCTGCAGCAGAGGATGGAGACAGAAAAGAGACCGGAGACAGAGAAAAACATGCAGCAGAATGGTCCGACGGATATAGGGCAAATAGCCAAATGGGATTTATCCGATCAACAGGTGGAAGGACTGTTTGGACCAAAAGAAAACCGGTACAAAGATATCAGTCAGCTTACCGAAGCATGGAAGAAAGAACGTAATGTTTATCCGGGGTGGTACATTCTTCCCTACAACATATGCGCAGAACTAATCAGCAAAACAAGAGAAGAAGGACTGTTGCAAAGCCATACATTTGTTAATTTAAATCAGATGTTTCTGTTTGCATATGAACTTGCATGGCGCTACGAAAAATGTATGCATTTGTATTCCGATTATGAGATCCATCACTTGTCCATAATCTGGGACAATTATTATGAAAAGGAAATCAAAAGCTGGAGTCACGAATCTGCGATATATGAAACAGAAAATATAAAGAAATGGTTTTATATTGGTCAGGTACTGCTTCGTGTATATCGAGAGGAGGGAAGAACAGAAGCGTGGAAAAATATCTATACGAGACTGAAAGCGTATGAGTCTTATGGGGTAAACGGAACCATAGATCTGCAGTTAGAGAAAGCAAAACAGGAGTATCATAGATTACAAATTCCGGCAATGCGAAGATCAATTGCCCATTGTCATCCGAACAAAGAACATTATGAACAGCGTTTGCAGATATTGGGGCTACAGGCGGAACTGGATGAACTAGAAAGTGTGATTCCTGCATTGCAGCAGCTTATGCAGGATATACAGGACGCAGAGATATCGAACGGGAGCAATGGACTGTATTTCAAAACGCTCAGAGTGAGTATTCTGCAATTATATATGCTTTGTGTACAGGGAAAATGGGATTATACGCAGAAATTTGAAATTCATTTACAAGAAATTCATCGGATACAGGAAGATATAGATAGTAATTGTGCATTATTTGACTGGGAAATGTGGAAAGACAACGTGCAACATAAATTGCTTCGCTGGCATGTGCGCAAGTACGAGCAGAGAGAAGCGTTTCCGTTAAATCAGGAATATCGTACAATCATACAGGGAACGGGCAATGCATGTGAACCGGCATACCATTTTTACCGCTTGTTGGATAAGCTGGCATTACCATTAAAATGTGGGTATGTCACACTGCTGGGAGATTTGGAACAGCCATGGATCGAAGCAGTGTTGGAACAGATGGATTACCTTGGATTATTTTTGCTGTGTCGTGGGTGCTACAGCAGAACGATCGAAACATTGGTGGATCGCGCATGGCTGTGTACACTTTCACCGGATGTAGCGGGAAATATGGTTGCATTTCTGATTCATGCTCTTTCGGACAATATGGAAGAAATGGCGGATCAGGAACGTCCACAGGCAGGGGGAATTCTTACACAGATATTCTCAAATGTTCCCGAACTGCTGATCCGGTTTATGAGCCGATGCCCAGATACACAGCAGGAAGATGCTTTATTGCTTGCAAAACAATTGATGGAATCAGAAGAACTTCCGGTATCATTTTCGATGGCAGAGTTGGGTGTTGGAATTATGGAAAATGTATCTGAAGCGAAGAAGTCACAAATGCTGGACGTAATGCTGCAGACAAAAATTGTAGAGCACAAGACCATGCATGGACATGGGGATGGAATTGACATTTTCAGTTATTATTTCCGGAAAGAAGATATCGGTCCGTTGCAGAGAAAGTGTATTGTAAGACCAGAAACTATAGCCTGGTTACTGGAAATCCCGTCTGAGGCAGGATATGAATGGAGAACCAAAGTGCTTCGCCTGGAAACCTTGTACCGTCTGCAGCTATTGGATGAAAAACAGCAGCAGGCATATGCTGCATTACTTTGGCATTATGTATCAGAGACAACAGGGCTTCCGGAGGGAAAGGATCTGCACCTGTTTGCTTATGAAAAATTACCGTGTCTGGATGCAAATATTCCAGTAAAATCTATCAAACAATGGTTTCTATCGAGGCGTTTGCAGGATCAGTTTGAAGATCAGCAGGGATGTAGAAGTACAATGGGAAAAATCCCTTATCTGGATGAGCTGGTTCTGGTCTGTGAAAATATGGAACCGGGATATTGGAGCCAAAAGGAAACGGAACAGCTTCTACAGGATATGCAGGCATATTGGTGTATTTTAAGAGGAAAACTAGAACAGGTGTGCTCGGAGAGCTTTGCAGCAGACGAATTTCGGAACCGGGCACAGAAAATAGAGCAAACGGCCGCTGCGTTGTGCCGCAATACAGGTATGATAAGTACGCTTGTATCCGAACAATTACAATCAATGCTGCAGGAAATGTGTGCGTACAATATCAGCATCAAAGAACTGGAAATTCAGATAGCTAATAGCGATACTCTGATAGCATCCATTTGCAAAGAAATGCATTCTTATGAAAAAGAACTTACGATAGGGGCACAGACTGCAGCTTATCAGTATATTATTGCACATCCCACGGCAGAGGAGGCACAGGTTCTATTGAATGAATTCCTGAATATCCTGCGGTACCGAAAGACACCGGGGCTGGTGTCTGCGATATACTTTCTTCATAATCTGGTTTATGCAGATTGTCAGATCATACGGCAACGCGACAACCAGAACTACATGGATGCATGTCTGGAAATGCTTGCAGACGCTCTGCGAGTCGAGCAGGATTGTGATATGCCGGTCAAGGATATCCTGCATGCCCGAAAAGCATGCATGTCTCTTGCGTTCCGGATGTATCAGATGCCAGAGACAAGCGGGGGAAAAGGCGTGCAGCGCTGGAAAGAGATTGCAGCAGATGAGTGTGAAATGAATGAGATTCGGCAGGAATGGGTGTGGTAGATATGATTAAAGTGTGTTACTATAATAAATAAACTGAAACTGTAAATATTAAGAATAAAGAGTGGAGAATATATGACACAGGAAAATGAACTAATAGAAACTTCCTTAAATGAGATATATAGAAAAATCAGTATTCAACAATATAAAACAGATATGGGATTTAAGGCGTTAGCAGAAGGGGTACATGATAATTTGTTTGTAATACCTGAGTATCAGAGAAAATATCGATGGACAAAGCAACAGGTGGAAGAATTGGCGACTTCCCTCCTTCGGGATTTACCAATTCCACCAATCTATGCATTCCGAAATGAAAATGGACAGCTTGAAATTTTGGATGGACAGCAGAGAGTGATGAGTCTGTATTTTTATTATATTGGAAGATTTTTTGCGGATACGCAACAAAACGTATTTGATTACAGAGAACTGGATATTGATCACACAAGTAATTTTGAAGAAGCTCTTGCAAAGAAATACGATATTGTTCCAACGAAGTTTTATATGATTTTTGGAAAGGAAAAATGTGATATTACCTATGCGACACTTCCAAAAGACATCAAAAGAAAAGTTGATTACACTACTATTTCGGTTGTAGAAATAAAAACATCAATGATAGATAATCCAGAAGCTACACTGCACAAAATATTCACAAACCTTAATAATGGTGGAACACGCTTGTCAGATCAGGAAATGAGAAATGGCGTATATCCTTGCAAATTTAGCAAAATGATAGATGCTATAAATCGAAATGATCTCAAATGGAGAAAATTGTATGGTCATATGAGTGACAAATATGATGATATGGAAAAACTATATCGTTTTTGTGCTATGAAAAAGTTTGTGAAATATGATGGAATGGATTTTCAAATAAAAGGAGATTCTGGTACAATCAAAATCAAAGAGTTTATTGATGCTTTTACGGAGCAGGCATTTTATTTTACGTCAGAAGAAGTCGAAGAATATCAGGAAAGTTTAGAAAAATTCTTTTGTAGATTAGATATTAGCCGTGAAAACTTTAATAAGGTTTTGATTACGGAAGGGATTTTTGTGGTTTTAGAAAAAACACATATTAATGTATTAATTACGGATGAAATATATAATGACATTTCTGAAGATGCAGGAATAAAAAGTACAATGAATGCGCGGACCTTTTCACGCACAAATATGAATAAAAGGTGGAAAATGATATATGACTTGTTATCAGGCTATGGTCAGTGACTTGTGTGAAAAAATGATTGGTGAACAATTGCCATATAAAGATACCATTTTATTGGGGGATAATTCCAGTGGTAAATCGGATGTTTTAAAAGGCGTCATAGAGAACGGTGACAGGCGGAAGTATTATTTTATTGATGCAGTGAATCGCGAATTTGATGTGAAACAAATTACCTTTGAAAAGGAAAAAAATATAGTATACTCTTCCAAAATAAATGATACTCGGTTAAATGAAGATATTTTTAATCATAAGGATTCGTTCTATTATGGAGGAACACCAAAGGCTATTGAAGATTTTTATTTTAATTATAAAGAACGGTTAGAGAAACTTATACAGATTTTTTTGCAGATAGAATTTGAAGTGAAACAGGAACTGACAGGAGCAGTAGTTTACGTTAATGATGAAAGATTTAGTTTATCAAGTGGTTATCAAGCGTTAATTAGAATTTTTTTGGAAATATTATATTATGAGGACACGATGCATGAAGGCATAATTGTTATAGATGAGATAGATGAGTTTTTATCTGTAAAAAATTGTGGAAAAATATTTGATTTTCTAAGAATAAATTTTCCAACATTAAACTTTATTGTAACAACGCATTCCGCAGATCTGATTGCTGAAACAGAAAATGCTAATATTGTTTTACTGAGAAATACGAATTATGAAGTGTTAGATGCAGGAGATTTTAGGAGCATATCACAAGTATATGACTTGTTTAAGGATGTTTTCAAAATTGAAAAGGAAAAAACATCAAAGGAGGTAATTGATACAAAATTGCGCGTGTTATTTAACAATAAAATGTCGGGCATTTGGAATGAAGAATGTGAAAATGAGCTTTGTACTATAAAGACAGGAAAAATTACAAAGGTACAGAAAATGATCATAAAACAAATTGAGGAGTGGAATGTGTGAAAAACGATTTTTTCTTATTGGATATTCCTGATTTTTCACCATCTTATGAGGAAAAAATTGAGTATGGATATAAAAACAAGGCCGGGAAAAATTTATTAGAATTGCTAAGAAATATAAGCAAAAATCATTGTATGTATTGTTATGCCCTACTTAAAAGTGATAGAGTAGACACAGGAAATCTTGAACATAGTATTGAAAAGAAATTAGATGAAGAACATTTAGAAGAATGTGTTCAAAATATTGCGCTTACTTGTAGTCACTGTAATCAGTCGCTAAAAAGGACTGGAGAAGAAGAACGATGTAAAAAAATCCTTCCACAGATAGAATTATTTCGAGAAAAAGTGAATTGTAGTGGGAAAATGTGCAAGCAGGAATGTGGCCCATATAAAGAATTAAAACAGGAATATGGTAAAGTGTCACGGATTATTTTACAACCACATGGCGTACATGGAATAAATTCACAATTGAAATATTGTCTGCAGTATGATGTGAAAAATGCAGAGTTTATTCCAAGTACAAGATACCAATACGATGAGAATGATATTGATTACATAGAGCATCATATTAATCAGTTTCGATTGAATGATATTGGTTTTAAAACGAACGCGTTGGTGGAATTCCTTGAAGATGTGATAAATGCAGACGGAAAATATAGAGAAAAAAAGAAGTATTCTAATTATATTGTAGATTTGTTTATGGAAAAATTAAAAGATTTTTCACAAACGGATATTTTGAAATTATGTGAAAACTTATATACGCAGTATTTTTTGGAGTTTCGGAGTGAATAGTATGTATAATGCCAAATTGCGTTGGAAAAAGAATTTGTGGGTGAAGGAATAAAAAATGATTTTTCTGGAAAAACCGGTTGGATGATAAGTCTGACCGGTTTTTTACATTGAGTAAGATAAAGGTTCGTGATATAATAAAAATAATATTTATTGGATTTGGGGTTACGGAAGACAGAGGACAAGGGAATGCATATAGTTAAGGAACTTATCGATAATATATCATCAACAAGCCTGAATAGATTTCTTACCGAACAGAAAATTGCAAATGAGCAGAGGCTGTCTTTTTCGGATCATCGGGTTTTGCTAGAACAGCTTTGTCAAAGCGGATTGATTTCTGTTGAGGATCTGAATGATTTTTTCTTTCAAGAATTATTATATGGTCATCATCGATTGATGCGCGTGTATTCATTAACTGCTTCGACCTGTCTGCGCTTAAAGAGCAGGGATTCGTGGGGCAGACTTATGCGCAAATTTCAGATTCCCGATTGGGCGTACAACCAGATCATAGAGACGATTCCACCGAAGGAAGACTCCACGAAGCTTGCAGCGATACAGGAAGAAAGAAGGAATGGAAATTTAATCAGGGTGCATCTGATTTTTGTATTCTGCATGTTAAAAGATTCTGCAGGTCCGATCGAGGAGGAGTGTTCCTATCTTCCGGTAACTATTGACCTGGAACAGCGCTGCATGATTGTTAAAGTATGGAATCAGCATGGAATTATACAGGAGAGCCGTCCGCAGATTCAGCTTGATAAGATCTATAGTATAGTAGAAGAAACATTAGAACTGGAATTGGACAACAATAGACCGGCTGATCCGCAGAATGTATTGTATGACATGAGCAAAGAATTGTTCAACCAGTTTTTTGAACGGCTTCCAAATATAAAAGAGATTGATGATAAGAGAGAGAGCCTTAGCAGCATTATCGATGCAATGTTACAAAATATTCCGTTGCATCATGTAGAACAAAAAGACGGAAAATTATATATGCCGGATGGAATCATTAATTTAGAGGAAGAACTATATCGCCTGATTCAACAGACCGCATTATATGATTACCGGGAAGATCATGCATTGAATACGCTTCTTCCAAGCGATGAAAAATATATATCAAAAATTCGATTCAGTGACAGAGATAATCTGTCGGCAAACTTAACAGGAGAAAATGGTGTAGATTGTATTTATGATGCCAAGACGTTTATGTGTATCAGGGATTCTTTGGATATCGTGAAAAGAATTATTTCCCTGACGGTCAATTTTCCAAGAGCGCGAGGGGTATTACAAGTGAAATATGAAGCTGATAATTATCAGTTTCTGACGCTGCACATTTTGGAAGGAAAATATTATTCGGAAGAAGAATTCCAGCAGATATGGGGGCTTTATAAAGAGTATGAACGAAAGAGAAGCGGTTCGGCAATGTATGAAAATCCTGCCGCAGTTGACACAAAGGCAATGTAAGCAGTTTACGACGCAGGACCTGAGTGAACGACTGGATCTGGAAATTACATATACCAAAAGTATGCTGCAGGTTCTGTGTACAAAAAATCTGGTTCGAAAAGAACTGCACTATAGCTGTCCACAATGCCATAGTCAGAATGTCTTCGTATGTGATGGATTTGCTGCTTCGTATCAATGCTATCATTGTCAGGCAATCCTGGAACCGGAACGGGTAGAAAACGAGGGGAGACCGTTTTACAGTGTTTCCAAGGATGACTTTATGCAGTATACAAAAGAAACGTATCCGGATATCTTTCATATGACATGCGAGCCGGAAAAAGAAATTATTCCATTCCGTCCGGTGGTTGTCGAGCAATCGGAAGAAAATGTTGCTCCGGTGACCGGGGATGACAAGGTGGAGACGGTAGATGATAAAGCTGAGAAAACGGACAATGACCTTGAGAAGCGTGTGGTTAGCTTGGAAAATGATAAAAAGGGGAAGAATCTGTTTTGGGCGATGGTAAAGATAATTGTATGGGTTACATTTATGATTCTTGCCTCTTGGTTTGTCTTGTATGAAATGCTCGATATTTTTGTCTTTAAGGATCAACATGCCTTTCTGTATGAGATGTTTATGTTTGCAATGAAGGGAAGTGTGATTGAGACAAATGATTGGGGCGGTATATTTATAACTATCATTGGTGGAATATTGACTTTGGTGGTTGGTGGAATTGATGTATTGGGATGGAAGAAGATACATCAATATTACCATACTATAAAAGAAGAATTAATTAGTTGAGTATTTGGTGAAAGGAAAAGATGAAACGAGTTCTGATGCTGGCGTCTGTCGCCTCCATGATTGACCAATTTAATATGCCAAACATTGTGTTATTGCAGAAACTGGGCTATCAGGTAGATGTTGCCTGCAATTTTATCGAAGGAAATACCTGCTCGGATGAGCGTGTCGCAGAATTGAAGCAAAAACTGCAGGATATGCATGTGCGCTGCTACCAGATTGACTTTGCGCGGAACATCAAACACCTGGGGCAGAACATGAAAGCGTTGTGGCAGGTGGAAGGACTGATGAAGCAGAATACCTATGAGTTTTGTCACTGTCACAGCCCGATTGGTGGTGTGGTCGCAAGGATTGCCGGACATCGGACAAAGACAAAAGTGATCTATACGGCACATGGGTTTCATTTCTATCAGGGGGCACCGGTTATGAACTGGCTGGTGTACTATCCGGTGGAGAAGATGCTGAGCAGATGGACGGATGTGTTGATAACTATCAATCATGAGGACTACAAGCTGGCAAAAAAGAAATTTCATGCCGAAAAAACCTATTATCTGCCAGGAATCGGAATCAACCTGGAGCGATTCCATGCGGGAGATGCACAAACAATCCAGCAGAAACGGCAGGAACTTGGATTGCAGCCGGAAGATGTGTTCTTATTATCTGTGGGAGAACTCAGTGATCGTAAAAACCATGTCGTTGTCATTGAGGCAATGAAACAACTGGTCCAGAGACATTCACAGCTGAGATATTTTATTTGCGGACAGGGAGAAAAAAAGCAGGAACTGCAGCAGTTGATTCGAAAATATCATTTGGAAGATCATGTGAAGCTGCTGGGATTTCGGACAGACGTGGCAGAACTCTGTCAGGCAGCAGACGTGTTTGTGTTCCCGTCAAAACAGGAGGGACTTCCGGTAGCACTGATGGAAGCGATGGCTTGCGGGGTTCCGGTAGTGTGCAGCAGAATTCGGGGAAACACAGATCTGGTAAAAAATGGAGAAAATGGTTATCTGGTAAGCGCGGATCAGCCGGAGGAATATATTCAGGCAATTGAAAAACTCCTGCGGATGTGGAAGAATACGGAAGAAGTCCGGCAGATGAGAAAAAATAACTGTGCACGGATAAAACAATATAGTTTACAGAAGATTGACAAGATCATGGAGAATATATATCGCTAAATATTGCAAATTATGGGGATTATGGTAGAATAGTAGAGGTATTTTGCGAATTTGAGATAAAATCTGTATAGGAAAATAATTGATTATGAAACAAAAATCTTACTATTTAAAAATATTTCTGATTATAGAATGTGTATTATTGATTTTTTTGGGAATTTTTTATTTCTCGGCAGGAAGATCGTTATACGAAAGAGATTCCGATGGCAATGTTGCGGAATTCAATGCGACAAATGATGTAGGAGAACTTACGCAGGGAGCAACGGTAGAACAGATTTATACGTCCCAAATGGATTTACTGGATTCCATAGGTGTAATGGTTTCAGATTATGGAAAAAGCATCAATCACGGAGTTGAGATTCAGTGTGAAAATTTGTCTAAGGGACAGATACTTGCAAAAAAAACATTCTCAGCGGATGAATTTGAAGTAAATCAGTATGTTTATTTAAACATTGCAGATGGAGTGAAAGTTGATCGTGGAGATCAGATTAAGATTTCCTGTACATCCGATGGGGAAGCAGGGGATGCTCCAACCATATTATATAATGTAGAAAACAAACTGGAAAACCCGGATGTTGCGAGAGATGCACAGTTTACTGTGAATGGAAATGTTGTTCCGGGAACAATGTGTATTGCGGTCAATGGGCGGAATTATGTCTGGACAGGTCCAAATTACTGGAAACTGGTATTACTTGCAGTTGTATTAGTGGCTGTCTTGTATGGAATTGAGTGCAGCCGCGACAAAAGGGGGAAGACAACAGTACTGTTTAACATGTTGTTTGTCCTCAAAAAATATAAATTCTTAATTAAGCAGCTTGTGAAGAGAGATTTTAAAGTACGTTATAAACGTTCGGTACTTGGCGTGTTTTGGAGCTTTCTGAATCCGCTTCTTATGATGATCGTACAGTATGTTGTATTTTCACAGCTGTTTAAATCGGATATTGAAAATTATCCGGTATATCTGTTGAGTGGTACGGTTATTTTTAACTTTTTTAATGAAGGTGTGGGACAGTCTTTGACATCTATTGTGGGGAATGCGCCGTTGATCACAAAGGTATATTTGCCGAAATATATATATCCGGTAACAAGAGTTTTTTCTTCGGGAATCAACTTACTGATGTCATTGATTCCGCTGATCATTGCAGCACTTATTACAGGTGAAAAGATCACATGGGCTTATTTAATGCTTCCATATATTTTGATTTGCGTCATGATTTTTACCATGGGATTCGGTATGATTCTGGCAGCTGCCATGACGTTTTTTCGGGATATGCAATTTTTATGGGGAGTGCTGAGCATGCTCTGGATGTATCTGACACCACTGTTTTATCCGATTTCGATTGTTCCGAAGCAGGTACAGGGACTGGTACTCAATAATCCGATGTACTATTTTGTCAATGCTTTTCGAACCATCATTCTGGAAGGGATTACACCTCGACCGGTTGTGTTCTGTCAGTGTACAGTGGTCGCACTCGTTATGCTGGGAATCGGAAGCTTGATCTTTAAGAAAACACAGGATAAATTTATCTTTTATATTTAGGAGGAATTGCAGAAAATGCCGATCGTTTCTGTGAAAAATATATCACTGAAATTTAAAATGGAACAGAACCGTGCAAATTCATTAAAGGAATTTTGTGTACGCTGGCTGAAACGGGATTTGAAGTCAGAGGATTTCTGGGCATTAACAGATGTTTCTTTTGATGTCGAAAAGGGTGATGTCATTGGAATTGTCGGACATAACGGAGCCGGAAAAAGTACATTATTAAAAGTGATTTCCGGAATTATGAAACCGACAAAAGGAACGATCGAAGCGTATGGAAACATTGTGCCAATGCTGGAACTGGGATCGGGATTTGATATGGAATTGTCCGGTAGAGAAAATATATATCTGAATGGTGCAATTCTCGGGTATTCAGAGGAATTCCTGAATGAAAAATATGATGAAATCGTTGCATTTTCCGAACTTGGAAATTTTATTGAGGCACCACTCCGGACGTATTCCTCTGGAATGCTTGCAAGACTGGCATTTTCCGTTGCGTGTATTGTGGAACCGGAAATTTTGATCGTTGATGAGATTCTGTCTGTCGGGGATGCTGATTTCCAGGAGAAGAGCCGTGCGAGAATGATGGAACTTATGACAGGTGGAACAACGGTATTTTTTGTATCGCATAGTTTAAAACAAATCCGGGAAATGTGCAACAAGGTTGTCTGGCTGGAGCATGGGAAAATACAGGCAATCGGAAAAACTGAGGAGATATGTAATATGTATGAAGGGGCAAAGCATGAGTGATATAAAAATCCTTGTTGCAACGCATAAAGAATTTTACCGGCCGGAAAATCCACTGATTTTTCAGGTGCAGGTAGGAAGTGCATTGGCAGATCATCATATAGAAGGAATTCTTCATGATGATGAGGGCGAGAACATTTCAAAGAAAAACAGATCCTACTGTGAACTTACGGCACAGTATTGGGCGTGGAAAAATCTGCAGGCAGACTATTATGGCTTTTTTCATTATCGCAGATATATGAGTTTCAAACAAAATTTCCCCGTGACAAATGGCAAAATACAACTGAAGCGATGGACACCGTATTTGGAAGCGGATTCTCTGGAGAAAGATCTATCTCCTTATGATTTAGATGAGATGCACATGCGGCATGTGATTGAACAATATGATGTGATCACAGTGCTGAGTGAGCATATGGATGTGACAGCATATGAACAGTTTGGACAGTTTCACCGCATCGGAGATCTGGACCGTGCAATTGCAATCTTAAAAGAAATGTATCCGGAACAGGCAGCGGCATGTGATGCATATATGCAATCGAAATATATTTATTTCTGCAATATGTATATTATGAAAAGGGAATACTTTTATGCATATATGAACTGGCTGTTTCCTGTTTTGGAGAAATTTGAGAGCCAGACAGATTTTTCCGGATATAGTGATAAAGAAAAGCGTGTGACGGGGTATATTGCGGAGCGATTGTTTGGTGTGTATTATACCTGGTTAAAACAGCAGGGATCGGCAAAGTGTGCAGAGGTTCCATATGTGATTTTCCACCAGAATGTCCGCGAGTTTCAATTTGGCAAAAAGGGACCGAGAATTAAGGTGGATATGAGGAAGGTCAATCAGCTGATACCGGCAGGAACCATGAGAAGACGTATGGTACGCCGATTACTGAGAAAAGAATTGTAAAAAGGGAGTTAATTATAGAAAATGAGTGATATTAAGATTTTTGTAACACATACGCCAAACAGAAATACGATGCGGGTAGACAATGCGTTATTGTATAATGTAATAGCGGGAAGTGATTTTCAGAATAAACCTGTACCAAGTAAGGTCTTAAGAGATAATGAAGGAGAAAATATATCATCAAAAAACAAGTCTTATTGCGAACTGACAACACAATATTGGGCATGGAAAAATATGGATGCGGACTATTATGGGTTTTGTCATTATAGACGATTTTTTTCATTTAATCGCGAAGAAATTCCGGAAACTGTTTGGGGAACAATAGAATATGATTATCTTGATGATGCGGCAATCAAGGAATTACATTTTAATGAAAGAGATATGGAGAATTATATTAATAATTATGATTTCTTAATTGCTAAGGGAATTTCAATAAATTCTTTAGGTGCATCAAGTGTTTATGAGCACTATAAAAATGCGTCAGAACTTCATATTGAAGATGTCGATATATTATTGGAAATCATTAAAGAAAAGTATCCATATTTATCAGAGAGTGCGGAAGAATATTTCCAAGGAAAAGTTTTTTTCCCATGTAATATGTTTATTATGAAAAAAGAAGTATTCCACACATATTCTGCGATTTTGTTTGATTTGCTGGACGAATTTGAAAAGCGTGCAGATATGAGTGAGTATTCCCGAGAAGGGTATCGTACGACCGGGCATTTGGGAGAGAGAATTACAGGTATTTATTATCTATACTTACAGAAACAAAAGAAATATCGCCTTGGAGAATTGCAGATTGCATTGATTCATAACGCAGAGGCAGAACCGGAAATTAAGATTGATACAGCAAAACAGGTTGTTCCAGTGGTTTTGGCCGCAAATCAAAAATATGTTCCGATTCTTTATACATGTGCGCAGTCTATTGTGGAGCATACAAGTGAGAATACAAACTATGAAATATACATATTTCATACGGATATTAATGCAGAAAGTCAGAAAGTGTTTCAAAAGAATCTCACACGAGATAATGTGAAATTTACATTTGTGAATGTAAGTAAAAAAGTTGCCGGATATGTATTGCAGGCAAAACAACACATTACAACAGAAACTTTTTACAGATTTTTGATTTTAGATATACTTAAAGATTATAAAAAAGTTGTATATCTTGATTGCGACATGATTATTTGTCATGATGTGGCAGAGTTATATCGTGTAGATATGGGAGAAAACTTGATTGCAGCGACATTAGATGCTGATTTTGCAGGACAATGTAATATCAAGACATCTGATATGAGAGAATATTGTAAAGAAACGCTTGGAATCAAGGATGTATTTACTTATTTTCAAGCAGGGGTTCTTGTATTCAATGTGGCAGAGATGAATAAAGTTGTTACAGTAAAAAAACTTCTGGAAATGTCAGATACGGGAATTTATCGTTTCTCTGATCAGGATATTTTAAATGTTGTATGTAAGGGAAGAGTTACTTATCTTGACATGGCTTGGAATATGATTTTTGATTGTGATCATTTTCGATGGCACGAAGTGATAAGACATGCTCCGTATTATATTCTAGATGCTTATGAAGAAGCAAGAAAGAATCCGTATATTATTCATTACGCAGGATTTATGAAACCTTGGATGAATCCAGAAGAGGATTTTGCGTCAGAATTTTGGAAGGTTGCAAGAAGAACCGAGTATTATGAAATACTTTTGGAAAGAATGCAAGAATATATTGTGAGTAAAAATCATCATGGAGTTTCTGCAATTGTGCAGGGAAACAATCATCAATTTGTAGAAGGGTTACGCAAGATTGCAAGACATTTCTTCCCGAAAAATACAAAGATTCGTCAGTGGGCAATTGGTGTATATTTTAAGATGATTAATAGATGAGATTATGGAGGAAAAATGAATTTTTTAAGGTGGTTGAGACAAAAGTGGCATAATGATATTTTGTATAGAATAAAACAGCATAATGATGATGTTGTGACGAAGATGATGGACAAACAAGAAAAGGATAAAAATGAAATTTTAGGTGCATTATCTTGGAATAATTTGGAGGTTATTAGATTTAGAGATGGTTTGATTAGAACAACTCCTAGAAAAACAATTAAATTATGTTTTGATATTGTAGAAGAGTGTAATTTAAATTGTGTGGGATGTTTGGTATATTCTCCGCTTGTTTGTGATAATGGATATGTTATGACAATTGCTTCGTTTGAAAAAGATATAAAAAGATTATCTGAAATTTTTGACGAAGATGAAATTGATGTAATTACAATATCGGGGGGGGAACCATTGTTACATAAAGAAGTTGAAAAGTTTCCTCAAATAATAAGAAAATATTTTAGGAAAGTTAATATTCGTATTGTCACTAATGGTCTTTTACTATTAAATCAACCGGATTCTTTTTGGGCTTGTTGTAGGGAGAATAAAGTAGTTTTGGAGCAAACCAAATATCCAATTAATTTAGATTTTGAAGAAATTGCAAAATTGGCAGAAGAAAAGAATGTAAAACATATTTATATGGATGATACAGGTGAAAACACTAAGACAATGCAGATTTTTCCAATGGATTTAGAAAGTATATCTGAAAAATCAATTAATGCTCAAAATGAAAGATTAAATTTTTTTAATTGCTGGGAAGCCAACCAATGCATTCGTGTACAAGAGGGGCAAATGTATACGTGTTCAAGGATTCCACATGTGAAATTATTAAATAAATATTTTGGACTTAATTATGCGGTTACAAAAGATGATAGTATTGATATTTATGAGGCAGATTCTAAGAAGGAAATTTATAATTTTTTAGCAACTGCAACCCATTTTTGTAAGTACTGTAAAGTTGCTGCAATTTCAGAAGGACATGAATGGTCAGTATCAAAAAGAAAATTAGATGAGTGGGCGAATTGACAAACCGCAAGGGGCGATATTTATGTATAGAAAATTAGATGCAAAGGATTTATTGTGCACAGGATGCGGTGCATGTGTTAATAAGTGTGCCAATGATGCAATTGAATATATTTATAATTATGAAAACGATGGTTCCATGGTTGCTCAGATCAATGAGGAGAAGTGCGTATCCTGCCATTTATGTGAAACGGTTTGCCCGGTATTAACAGAACACAGCAATGAAAATCAGGTGGTGGATGAATGCTATGCTGTTTGGGCTAATGATGAAGTTCGTATGCAGAGCAGTTCCGGAGGAGTCTTTACTGTTCTTGCAGAAGAAATGTTAGACAGAGGTGGATATGTATGTGCTGTTGCATATGGCAGCAATTTTAAAGCAGAGCATATTATTATTTCCGATAAGAAAGAATTATATAAATTAAGAAGAAGTAAATATATGCAAAGTGATGTTGGATTTGTTTATCGCAGAGTTGAGGAGTTGTTAAAACGAGACAAAGAAGTGATGTTTGTTGGAACTCCATGTCAGGTGGCTGGAATTAAAGCATATCTGGGACAAACATATAAAAAATTGCTTCTTGTGGATATTTATTGTAATTATACACCAGCATATCCTTTGTTTGAAAAGTATTTAAATGAAAATTACAATGTTAACAATATTGAAAAAATTGAATTTAGAATAAAAAAATATGGATGGTTTTGCGATATTCATGAAGTTACCTATAAAAGTGGAAAAATTGAGGAAAAGAGAGAGTATAATGATGATTTTCAAAGGGGGTATCATTCCAAGCTCTTTCTGAGAGAAACCTGTGAAAAATGTAAATTTGCTGGCAATCCAAGACAAGGGGATTTATCTATTGCGGATTTTTGGCATATTGGAGAATTTTGTTCAGAGTTAGATGATGCTAAGGGAACTAGTTGTGTTGTCGTAAATAATGCGAATGGTGCTTGCTTCTTTGAAAAAACAAAAGAAGTATTGTCTTTATGTAGAAAGGTGCCAATTGATTGGATGCAATATAACCGGGGAGCAACTACAAAACCGCATTTAGGTAGAAATCGTTTTTACAATTTAATAAAGAACAGAACTTTTCATGAAGCTGTTGATTATGCATTAAATGAGAAATATGATGTCGCAATTTGGGGAAACTGGAGTGAGAAAAACTATGGATCGGAGTTAACATATTATGCTTTATATAAGGTAATCTGTGAGCTGGGATATGATCCTTTAATGGTTGAAAGACCTAAAAATGCGGTATGGGCACCAAATGAATCACCTGTATTGTTCAGAGAATCACCATATTCTGAAGACTCAGTTCATCCATTGTATCCAGACAAAGTATCAATGTATGAATTGAATGAAAAATGTGGGACATTTATTGTTGGATCGGATCAGATATGGCACAGAAATTTGTATAATGATTTTGGAAAGGTTGCCTTTTTAGATTATATATATAATGATAAAAAGAAAATTGCATATGCGTCATCTTTTGGACGGGAATATTGGACAGGAAATGCAGTTGAGGCACAGGAAGTTTCTTTTTATTTGAAAAATTTTGATTACATATCGGTAAGAGAACAAAGTGGAGTTCAGGTTTGTAAAAAATATTTTGATGTTAAAGCACAATGGGTATTAGATCCGGTTTTTCTATGTAATAAAGAAAATTATAGAAAACTTGCAGAACAAGCAAATGGAGATCATGCAGAGAAATATATCGGTGGATATATTTTAGATATAGATGACAAGAAATTAAATATTATTCAAAATTTGCGAGAATCTTTGAACCTTCCATGTACTATTCTTACAGATGCATTTAGAGATAGTCTGATTGAAAATGAAAATATAGATATTCAAAAGAATAGGTATTGCGAAGATTGGATTGAAAATATTATGAATAGCACATTTGTTATAACGGATTCGTTTCATGGAATGTGTTTTTCAATTATTTTTAATAAACCGTTTATTGTCATATGTAATGAAGAAAGAGGAAAAATCAGATTTACAGATTTGTTAGGAAAATTAGATTTATTAGATCGACTGATTACTGAAAATGTTGAAAAGGAAAGAATTGATTTGTTAATCTGGACCCCAATTGATTATTCTCATGTGAATCAAATTTTGAAAGAAAAAAAAGTTTATTCTTTACAGTGGTTAAAAGATGCTTTGGAGTCCAAAAAGGATTACAAAATGACAGAATATGATTTATTACTTCGAAAGTTTCAGGAAGCAGAAAGACGAAGTTATAAATTCCAAGAAAAAATTCCCTATATAGAAAGAGAGTTAGGAAATCGAAAATGGGATATTAGTGTTCATCGTAAGGAGTTAAATGAAAGAACATGGGACATCCAGGTGCATCGAAAAGAATTAGATGAGCATCAGAAACTTCTAGGAGAACGTTTGTGGGATATTCAGGTGCATCGTAAGGAGTTAGATGAACATAAAAAAGAGATTGAAAATCTAAAACAAAAACAAGATAAGTTGGAGAAACAAATAAATAATATAGAAAATTGTTGGATATTTCGAATTTGGAACAAAATAAGGAGATTAGTAAAAAGGAGATAAAATAATTTATGAAAAATAATCGAAAATTGTGTTATATATTAGTTTCATTGGCAATTGGATATCTTATGTGTGCTTATATTTTAAATATTAAAATGAATACAACGTATGTATTTGATTATTTTTTTAGTTCTGATTGTCCAAGAGTCCTAGAAGATTTACAAAACGCATTTGGATGGCATGATAGAATTAAAGTTCATCCCCTTTTTTTAATGATGGTTCAACCGTTTTTTCAGATGATTAAGGGAGTTTTTTCGACAAATGAGAATGGACGAGTAGTGCTGCAAGCACTTGTCGCAGTATTAAACTGTTATGGAATTTATAGTATAGTTTATAAAATATCGAATAGTGTATACAATGCAATTCTCAGTATGTTGATTTATGCACTTTCCTTTTCTACAATAATATTTACGGCGGTAACGGAAACATTTTTATATGCAACGTTTTGTTTTATTTTATTTTGGAATTATATAGTTTACTTGGAAAACTGTAAAGAAATAAATTGGAAAAATTATGTCATATTAATTGTATTAGGAATTTTATGTTTTTCTATTACTATAACAAATATAATTCCATATGTAATTGGAGTTATATATTTGGGAGTAAAAAGAAATGGAATAAAGAAGTCTTTTAAATTTATTATATATATATTGGGATGTGTTGCGGTTAGTTGTATTATTTTGTCAGTTCTTCAAAAAATAGCATTTCCAAATGTGACAGCCTTTTTTGATATTATATTAGGACGGGTTGAAAATGAAGAAGCGAAATATATGGATTTTTCATTAAGCTTTTCTAGAGTTATTTCATCATTGAAAATTTTCTTCTTTGGTAGTTTTGTTGCGCCAAAAATGAACATAACACTTGGTGGCATAGAAATGATGGAATATGAAATATTACCCAAAATTTTGCTGATAATAATTATGGTTGCAATGTTTGCTTTGATTATTACTGCCATGATTAAGAGAAAAATACAATTTAATAAAATTTTGATTCCCATGATAACAAGTGTATTATTTAATTTTTTGCTTCATTTGGTATATGGCGTGGGATATGTTTTTTTGTATTCAGCACATTGGGTTTTTCTTTTAGCAATAATTAGTGGAATTTTATATAGTGGATTAGAAGATGCAAAGTATAAAAAGATTTATGTATTCTTGTGTATTGCATTTGCATTTTTGGAATTGATTTGTAATATAAATAAATTTATATATATTGTAAATCGGGCACAGTATAGATTTGGCTTTTTTGAGTTTACTAAATGGGATGTTGTAATTTTTGTAATAACGATAATATTGCTATGTATAATAACTATAGGCATTGAGGCAATAAAACGAAATAAAAAGAATTGGATAAATGTTACTTTTATTGTATGTTTTACTTTGATTTCATGTTATTCTGCAGGGGTAGTAATTACTAGAATCGAATCAGGAAATACAATGAAAACAGAAAGTTCAGATAATGTTACATACAATTTAGAACAATTTAACAAACAGATAATTTATTTCGATAACAATATTTTTGTTGGAAATAAAGACGTTTTATTATATGAAGGATTTACTGGAAATATTATTCAAAAAGGTAATGTTTTATATTGTAATGGCGATGAAAATATGCCGGAGAGCTTTAAGATTATTGCCAAGAAAAATTGTCTATATAAAGAAGATATTAATGGACAATCTGTATTATTTGATGGAAATATTTCACGTTTACCAACAGAATATTATTTTGGGATGGGATTAAGAAACAAATTTATACTTTACAAAAAGAATACAGGATTATATGAATTAAAAGATTATTATACAGATGAAGTTATATTAAAAAATATTGAAATTAATTCTATCGACACGTTATATTATATTGCTAAAGGAAAGTGTGGATCAGATAATATACAAATAAAAGAAAATGAAAATGGTATATATTTATACAGAAATAATAAAAAAATAATTTTAGATGAAAGTATGAAAATTAATATACCTGATTTTTCAAAATATAAATATGAAGATAAACTTCGGATATTGTTTTATGAAGTTATGATTAATATGACAGAAAATGGACCAAAGCCTAATTTTATTGTTTATAAAAACAGTTTTTATAGAGATGCGGCATTAGCAGCAATGGTTTGCAAAAAAACAGGAAATATGCAAGTCCTAACAAAATGGATAGAGGGGATGAATTCAGTATATGATCATGCTAGAGTGTCGGTGAATGAACCTGATAATTTGGGACAAGTTTTATTTTTACAGTCACTTGTAAAAAATAAAAATAAAAAACTAATTAATGATGTGATAATAGAAGCGGAAAGAATAACAGATTCAAGAGGAGTGCTAAATGGAATAACAGATGGAGATAATCATCCGATTTATGCCACTGGATGGTTGAAATTTGGATTAGAATCATTGGGAATGGATTCATCTAAATGGAAGTTGCCATTGGATGTGGAAGATAGTTACGCGGATTTATTGTGGTTTTATAATAGCGAATGGATGGAAAAATACAAACAAAGTCATCAATATCATTGCGATACGGCATGGCAATATTTAGATTATGCAAGGGCACATTTTTTTAATTATCCAATAGACAAAAGGGATAAAAAGAATAATGAATTTCCATTATCATATGAAGTTGGAAGTAATGCAGATTATTTTAAAAATTTTGATGAAGATATTTATAAATTGCATTTGGCGACACCGCATATATGGGGGGGGGCAGAGATGTATTTATATTATATTGAATTATAATGTGTAAAATTTGTTGATTGATTATAAGAATATGGTTACTAAAGTGAAATGAAAGAATATATTAAGTTATTGAGAATAAAACATTATATTAAAAATCTACTCATATTTTTGCCAATGTTTTTTGGTGGTGTGATATTTAATAATGAAAAATTATTATGTGGAATATTGGGATTTATTGCTTTTTGTATGGTTTCTTCGGCAGTCTATGTGTTAAATGATTTAAAGGATATTGAAAAAGATCGAAAACATCCAACTAAAAAAAATAGACCACTGGCAAGTGGAAAAATAAAGCCACAACAGGGGATAGTAGTAATGATTGTGTGTTTATGCATTGCAGAAATTATTTCTGTCATTCTGAAAAATTATAATGCATTAGGTCTGTTGGTATTATATTTTATATTAAATATTGCATATAGTATGGGGTTAAAAAATAAACCTATTATTGATATCGCAATTTTAGCATCGGGTTTCGTGATTAGAATATTTTATGGCGGAGAAATAACAGATATTGCAATATCAAAATGGCTTTATTTAGTTATTACAGTTGGAAGTTTATATATGGGTCTAGGAAAGCGACGAAATGAATTACAGAAGCAAACTGAAACAAGAGAGGTTTTAAAATATTATAACGTTGCTTTTTTGGATAAAAACATGTATGTATGTGTTGCCTTAACAAATGTGTTTTATGCATTATGGACATTTGAAATGCCAAACCCGAAGGTTAGTTGGACAATTCCTATTTTTATAATATTATTAATGTGTTATAGTTTAGATATTGAGGGAGAGTCGGACGGTGATCCAGTTGAAGTGATTTTGCATGATAAGATTTTAATTGGGTTAATTTTTATATATGCAATATGTATATTTACATTATTATATTTGGTCTAGGGGTACATAGTATGAATGTGTATGATTTTGACAAAACAATATATGATGGGGACTCCACTATTGATTTTTATTTCTATTGTTTAAAAAAATATCCAAGTATGATATTATGCTTGCCAAAACAAATAGTTGCTGCAATAAAATATAAAGTAAAATTAATTGATAAAACAACGTTTAAAGAAGCATTTTATTGCTACTTTGAAAAGGTGCCAGATATTGAAATGGAAATAAAATGTTTTTGGAATAAAAATGAAGATAAGATAAAAAAATGGTATAAGAAAAAAAGGCAGAATGATGATGTCATCATTTCTGCTTCACCAGAATTCCTTTTATCAGAAATTTGTGGAAGAATTGGAATCAGAAATTTAATTGCATCAAAAGTAGATAAAAAGACAGGAAAATATACAGGAGTAAATTGTTATGGAAAAGAAAAAACTGAACGATTTCATCAGGAATTTCCAAATAAAATTATTGATGAATTCTATTCTGATTCATATTCAGATGCCCCCATGGCTGAATTGGCAAAGAAAAGTTTTATTGTTTCAAAAGATATGATTAAGAAATGGTAAAGAAAATATGATTAATAATATACGCAAAGAAAAAGATATTTTTGACAAGATAATTGAACTTCCTGGCTTTCGAATTTTTCAACCATTTTATAAAAAGTATAAAGAAATATTATTATATTTATTTTTTGGTGGGCTTACTATGATTGTAAGTATTGTGTCTTATGCGATATGTAATTTGGTATTTGGAATTGATGTACTCGTTGCGAATATCATTTCATGGCTTTTAGCGGTTATGTTTTCCTTTTATACAAATCGTATATGGGTGTTTCAAGCATCCACGAATTCAATAAGTGGTTTTCTAAAGCAAATGGTTTCTTTTTACAGTGGGAGGGTTGCGACATTAATTATTGAAGAAATTATTTTGTTTATTTTTATTACATATCTGCAATATAATAGCATGGTTGTTAAAATAATAGCACAGGTTGTTGTCGTCATATTAAATTATGTAATAAGTAAGTTATGGGTATTTAGAAAATTATAAATTTACAATTTAGGAGAAATAGAAATAAATGGAGAATAAGAAAAGGATTTTATGGTTGGATTATGTTCGTGTGATTGCTATTTTGTGTGTATTGATTACACATACTACGGAAAGAATATATACATTGAATGCAATGACGTTAGCACAAGAATCTGTTTATAGTAGAATTCTTGCAGTATTTATGTTTACCGTCGGTCGATTGGGCGTTCCGTTGTTCTTATTTTTGACAGGATTTTTAATGTCAGGGGGGGATTATAAATATGAAAGAACAATAATGTTTGAAAAGCGTAATGTATTGGGCTTAGTGATTACAACGGAGATATGGATTGTTATTTATAATTGTTTTAATGCATGGTTTTACCAGACTCCACTAAATGGAAAAATTCTGATGGAGAATATGTTATTTTTCCGTCAGACAGAAATGTCGCATATGTGGTATATGCCTGTAATCATTGGAATTTATTTGTTTATTCCGCTTATCGTAAATGGATTGAATCACACGGACGTGAGAAGTATGTTTATTCCACTATCCGTTGCGTTTTTAGCTCTGTTTGTGATTCCGGTTGTGGATGTCTTTTTATTGGCAAATGGAAAATCGGCAATTTCATCATTGTTCGATCTTAGTTTTTCAGGTGGAGCATATGGATTTTGTATCATTTTGGGCTGCCTGATTAGAAAAGGTGTTTTTGACAGAATAAAAACAATAGCGTTGATATTGATAGGGGCGGGTTCTTTTTGTTTTACAGTGTTTATGCAGATTTATTCAGATATGCATGGTGTAGATTACAATGTATGGTATAATGCAGCTACGCTGATATTGGCAGATCTTTCCATTTTTCTTTTGATTTCCAGAATGAAATTTACATCTGGAAAGATTGCTGCGAATATATCAATATGCGCATTTGGAATTTATCTGGTACATAATCCAGTTAATATGATATTACTTCGATATTTTGAGCCGGCATCCAGAGTGGTTCGACTTGGAGTTGGGGTGTTGGTTACATTTTTGATTTCGTGGGGAATTGTGTTTGTTGGGAGCAAGATTAAGGGAGTGTCCAGGATTTTATTTTTTATTAAGGGTTGATGAGAATGAGAAGGAATGGTAGTGACGCCGGCAGAGATGCCGGCGTGGAGTTTATATAGAATTGCAGTTTTTACGGATCATAAAAGTTAAGACAATGTAGCATTTATATGGAAGATATATTATAATCTACAATATAAGGATAGGATTTTTGCAAATAGTAGGAGATATTATGCGAGAAAAAAAATTTGAGATGGTTGCGGTGAATAACTTAAATCCAAGATGGAAGGAATTGATCAAACGCCAAGACTCGTTATATGAAAGAAATGATGATATAAGGAGTCCGTTTGCGAGAGATTATACGAGAGTATTGCATTCATTGGCATATCGAAGATTAAAACATAAAACACAGGTTTTTTTTAATGCAGCAGGAAATGACCACATCTGTACGAGAATGGAGCATGTACAGCATGTTGAGTCAGTAAGTAATACAATTGCAAAAGAATTGGGGTTGAATGAGGAACTTACGCGAGCGATTGCATTAGCTCATGATTTAGGGCATGCTCCTTTTGGGCATCAAGGAGAAGATGTGATAAAAAAGTTAGCTCAAGAGTATTTAAAAAAAGATTTTTGGCATGAACAAAATGGAGTATATTTTGTAGATGATGTAGAACTGTTAGAAGATAATCAAACAATGCTCAGAAATTTAGATTTGACATATGCTGTTCGGGATGGAATTATTTCACATTGTGGGGAAGTTGATGAAAACTCTATTTATCCAAGAAATGAATTGATAAATTTAAAGAAGTTTGATAGGGCTGGAAAATATCAGGCGGTAACATGGGAAGGATGTGTTGTAAAACTTGCAGATAAAATTGCTTATTTGGGACGGGATATTGAAGATGCTCAAAGATTGGGATATTTAACATGTGAGGGAAGAAAAAGACTACAGGAAATGGCAAGAGTGTATAATGAAGAAGCAATTAATACAACAGTCATTATGCATAACATGATTATTGAACTATGTAAGAATAGTTCTGTGGAAAATGGATTGACATTGGGAGAAACTATGTCACAACAAATAAATGAAATTAAGGAATTTAATAAAAAAAATATATATCAAAATCCAAGATTGGAAACGTTTAAAAAATATTCTTCACTTGTATTAAATGAAATATTTTATATTCTTGAAGGTTTTTATGAAAAATATGGTCAATGTGTGTTGGAAGAATTGGCAAAAATAAAATTTGATGACAAATTATTTGTTAAAGATTTTGCAGAATGGATAGTTCAGTATTGCGATATGGATTTTTCAAAAATTAAATGGGCAAAAAATATATCATCAAAATGTATAAATAAAAAAATATATGGGGATTTGTCGCAAAAGAAACAATATATTCAGGCGGTAATAGATTTTATGGCCGGAATGACCGATGTGTATGCAATAAATGCATTTGAAGAATTATTACAGTGTTGAACAATGATGAGAGGAAGAAAAATATGAGTATAGAAAAAAAAATGGTAAGTCCCAAGCAACTTTATCCATTAACAAAAATAGAATATGTAAACCCGGAAAAATTAAATTTAACAATAGATGAAGCAAAAAAGGATAAGTTATTTACCCCGATAGAGGTAATAGAGTATGGTAAGTATTATTTTATTTATGAAGGAAATTGCGAAATGTTAGCAGCAAATATTATAAAAAAACCATATGTGGAAATAGAAATTTTGGATCGCCGTAAATTAGGATTTTGGAAGAATGATAATGATTTAGAATGTCAATTATCCCTTGTAGGTATGAATACATTGCACGATTTTGAAGAGATTGGAGAATTTAAGTATTTAGAATATCCAAAATGGTATTATCCAAAGAAAGAAAATTAACTTAAGGAGAAAAATGCATGTATATTATACAGATGGCAGATTTGCATATTGGTTCAGAAAAAAACGAAGGATCAGAAAAAAAAATATTGGATAAAAGTATAGATGAAATAAAATCGATTATCCCACAAGGGGCGGAGGTTTTATTGTGTTTATGCGGTGACATTATTGACAGTGAGAAAATTCCTGATGAAAAAGCAGTTTGCGATAGATATGAAAGAGCAGGAGATTTAATTAAAAACTTTGTGACAAATCTAGAAGATGACTATAAAATTTGGAGTCGGTGTTGTCCGGGAAACCATGATATTACACACGAAAAAGAGTTTGGTGAATTTGTAAATAAATTGAGCGAGGATAAAATTTCAAATAAACAGTTGAAAAGTTGCTACTCATTTGCTGTTTCAAGTGAAAAGATAACATTTATTTTTGTAAACACATGCTTGAATAATAGTTATAAGGCGGGAGGAATTGATTATGATCAATTGGAAACTATGCTTAAAAATACGGAGGGGAAAAAAATACTTGTTATTCACCATACGCTCATGAGCATGTTTCCAAATGATATCTCATCAATAAGAGATGCTGCGGGATTAGTTCTTTTAGCAGAAAAGTATGAGGTGTCAGCAATATTACATGGACATATTCATGGAAAAGATATTATTACAATGGGAAAAAATATGTGTCCTGTAATTGGTACTGGAGCTTTGTTTTCAAGAAATAATCAAGATGTTAATTCACAATTTAATATCATTAAATGGAATGGCAATTTGATTGAAAAAGTTTATAATTGTAGATATTGTGCGGATAATAAAGCAGATCCTTGGGAAAACCAGGTGATGTATGATAATACATTGCAAAAGGAATGTATTTTTAAAGGAAAAAGTTTTGAAGAGGTATATGAAAAAGTATCTGATTCCATCGACAAAAATAAAGTATTGAATCAACTGCGAATTGAAATTGATAGCGAGTTTAGTACATTTCAGAGTGAACTTAAAACATATTTAGAAGGAGATAAATTAGAGATTGGAAAGCATCAATACAGTTATTTTGATTTAGCAAAAATGTGGGAACAGGATACAGTGCCGGATGAATTATATTTTAATCATGGTTCCTATTTTTCCGTAGACGATCAATCTGGAATTGATTTTGTATACGAGCAGTTAAGGGAAAAGCCAACTAGTAATCGTATTGTCTTATCAACATATAATATGAAAAAGATACAGGAGTCTTTGGGGGATAAAACTTATTTGCCGTCCTTAGAATCAATTCAGTTTGGCAAAAATGGGAATACTTTGATAGTGCATATGCATTTGAGAGCATTGGAGGTTTGCCATTTCTTGAAAATTAATATATGTGAAATCGAATACTTGCTTTCGCAATTAAAGAGTAAAGGAATTGAATTTGAGACAGTCAATATTGTTATTTCTTCATTTCGAGCACAGAAAAAGCAAAAATTTAATTGCTTTTTAAAGGCTGAAATTGATACTTTGGATCCATTTGAAATTTGTGGTATGGTGATGGCGGGGGAAGTTGGAAAAATATGTGAACTTCTGAAAGAAAAGCAGGATGGGAGTGAGACAATTACTAGAAGTGAGGGCATTCAAAATCTATATAATGCAATAATAAAGTCTAGTTCAAAGAGTAAATTGAAAAAATATCCTGATGATGTGTTAGATACGTTAAAAGAAGTACTGAATATTTATGATAGCCTAAATAATTTCCATAAAAAAGAATCGGTGCCAGATCTTCAAGAAAAACAATGTGAGGAGCAGGTTCAGGTTTTGCTGGGAAATGTAATTAATGAGCTGGAGAAGGGAGAAAAGGATAATTCATGACATTGAATGAACTTATTAACGTTCAAAAAAGGTTTGATGGAAATCATAAGGGAAAATTTTGTTGGGATGAAAAAATTTCAGATGATAATTTGGAAATTTTGGAATTTCTAATAATTGCGCTTATTGGTGAAGTGGGAGAGACATCAAATATTATAAAAAAGATTGTTCGCGGAGATTTTAAGGTTGATGAAAAAAAACACGAATTATCAGAAGAAATAGCAGATATTTTTGCATATCTTTTAAAGATATCATATCAATTGAATATTAACCTTGAAGAGGCATATCTGGAAAAGATGGAAAAAAATAAAGAAAGGTTTCGAAACTATGAGTTACAAGATAAATGATGATCACAAAAATGGAGGAAAGTTTATTGCTTTCGAGGGAATTGATGGGAGTGGAAAAAGTACACAGATTGAGTATCTCACAGAAAAATTAAAAAAAGAAAACATATATTATTATACAACGATGGAACCGACGGATTCGCCAATTGGTTCATTGATCCATCAAATTATGACGGGAAGGGTAAAAACGGATAATAAAGTTATTGCAGCACTGTTTGTTGCAGATCGATTAGATCATTTATTAAATGATCTTAACGGGTTAAAAGCTAAGATTGATGAAGGAATTACCGTTATTAGTGATCGCTATTATTTTTCTTCTTATGCATATCATAGTGTTGATATGCCTATGGAATGGGTCATTCAAGCAAATGATCAATGTAAACAAATATTAAAACCAACCGCAACAGTATTTATAGATGTGGATCCAGATACTGCAATTGAAAGAATTGCCAAAAATCGTTTTCATCAGGAACTCTTTGAAAAAAAATCAAGATTGGTAAAAGTAAGAGAAAAATATTTTGAGTCATTTGAAAAGGAAAAATCAGAGGAAAATATCATTATTGTTGATGGAAATAGATCTCAGGAAGAAATTGCAAAAGAAATTTGGAATAAGATATCAGAATATTTTATATAGTGAGGATATATGGAAATACATTTTGAAATAGAAAATAGATGTTTATTAAAATGCAGGCATTGTTCTTCTTATGCTACAGATGCAGGGAAAAATATGGAGTATTCGGTAGATGATATATTGCGCTTTTTGAATTTGTTTAATGAAAAAACGGAAAAAGAGATTTTCTTGACAGGAGGAGAGCCTTTATTACATCCACAAATTGTAGAAATAATAAAAAAAATTAAAAAAGAAATTCCGCATACAAAAATAGGGTTATTTACATCAGGAATAGTAAAAGAAAATAATGATCTATGTTCTCTATCACCGGAAACAGCAAAAAAATTGTCAGAATGTGGATTAGAGCGTTGTTATTTCTCAATCTATAGTGATTGTAAAGAACAGCACGATTGGATGACAGTATGTAATGGATCTTTTGAGAAAACAAAAGAGACCATAGAGGTCTTAGAAAAGAATGGCATTGAGGTAAGATTTAATACTGTAGTGACAGCGTTTAACATAGATAAATTAACAGATATTATCGAAATGGCTAAAGAATGGAAAATATCTGAAGTTAGATTTTTAAAACTAATATGTCATGGAAGAGCGAGTGATTCTTGGACACAAATTGGGGTTGACGAGGAAGTATATAGAAATATAATTCAGAATATTGTAAAGAAAGAAAAAAATATAGCGATTACTGCATCTGGTATAGAGGATGTGATACCTTGTAGAAAGTTTTGCGGAGTTGGAGAATGTCCGGCTGGTAAGCAATTATGGTATATTACATATCGAGGTGAAATATTTCCATGTGCAAGTGTAAAAAATAATGATTTATTTTGCATTGGAAAAATTTCGGATGCTGATATAGAAAAAAAACTTCAAAAATATGAGAAAGGGGCATCCGGAAGGATGTTGTGTAAGTTGTAAAATAAAGTATATGCCGATGAAGAACACTATAGATTATTTGAAGTATTAAATACAGATGAATGTAGATTTTTCTGAAAAGGGATTTATATAATTTATACGGAGAGCGATAAAAAATATTTGGAAAGGAACTAAGGAAAGTGTACGACTATTTAATTGTTGGAGCTGGTTTATTTGGATCTGTCTTTGCAAGACAGGCAACAGATGCAGGAAAGAAGGTTCTTGTCATTGACAAGCGACCGAATATTGCGGGAAATGTGTATACGGAGGACATAGAGAAAATTCATGTACATAAGTATGGGGCACATATTTTCCATACAAACAACAAAGAAGTATGGGAGTATGTGACAAAGTTTGCGGAGTTCAACCGTTTTACGAATTCGCCGGTAGCAAATTACAAGGGAGAACTGTACTCTCTGCCATTTAACATGTATACGTTTAACAAGATGTGGAATGTGATTACGCCACAGGAAGCAGCTGCAAAGATTGAGGAGCAGCGGAAAGAAGCCGGTATCACAGAGCCACAGAATCTGGAGGAACAGGCAATTTCTCTGGTTGGCAAAGATATCTATGAAAAACTGATTAAGGGATATACCGAGAAACAGTGGGGACGCGATTGCAAAGATCTTCCTTCTTTTATCATCAAGCGGCTTCCGGTTCGGCTGACATTTGATAACAATTATTTTAATGCGCTGTATCAGGGAATTCCGGTTGGCGGATATACAAAGATGGTTGCAAATATGCTTGACGGGATTGAAGTTCGCCTGAATACAGATTATCTCGAAAATAAGGATGAACTGGATAAGCTGGCAGAGAAAGTGGTATATACAGGTGCTATTGATGCATATTTTGATTATAAACTTGGTGCACTGGAGTACCGTTCAGTACGTTTTGATACCGAAGTGCTGGATACTCCGAATTTTCAGGGAAATGCTGCGGTCAACTATACGGATCGTGAAACCCCGTGGACCAGAATTATTGAGCACAAGTGGTTTGAGTTTGGTAAGGATGATGAAGGAAATGACATTCCTAAGACTGTCATCAGCCGGGAGTACAGTTCCGAATGGAAAGTAGGGGATGAGCCGTATTATCCGGTCAATGATGAGAAGAATGGCAAGCTGTATCAGGAATATAAGAAACTTGCAGAAGACGAGAAGAACGTGATTTTTGGCGGACGTCTGGGTGAGTACAAGTATTATGATATGGATGCTGTTATTGCTTCGGCACTCGGATTATGTGAGAGGGAATTGCAGTAGTATTTAGGGAAAACAGCATTGAAATGAAAGAACGTATTGTTTATTACGATATTGCAAAGGGAATAGGAATTTTTTTAGTGGTTTATACACATATATATGTCAACACTGATTCTCGCTTAAATGAAATAATATACGCATTTTATATGCCCTTATTTTTTGTTGTATCCGGTTTGACGTTTAAGTCGGAAGAAAATATAAAAAAATATGTTGCCAAAAATTTCTATTCAATAATGATTCCGTATTTTATATGGAGTATCTTATCCTTTACTTATTGGGCTGTATTTGAAAATAGATTTAGATCAGAAGCGGCAAGGTTAGCGGTGGATAAAGCTTTTTGTGGAATATTTGTGGGTAGTTACTATTGGTTGCCTTTTAATTATGTTTTATGGTTTTTGCCAGTGCTTTTTACGGTTAAAGTAATATATGGAATATTGCAAAAATATTTGCAAAAGGCAGGGATTGCTGCTGCAATTTCGGTATGTGCAGTTTTAGGTATTAGATTGATGAATGTAGAATTGGTATGGGGAATAAATCGCGCATTACGTTATATTGTGTTTTTTGCTTTTGGAGTAATTATACAAAAAATTGATTTTAGAAAATTAAAGTATAAAACAGTGATTTGGTTAGTGCTGTTTTCTTTCTTGAGCGTTGCCGCTTTACTAGGATATTCGATAGGTATATTTTATTACATTTTAGGTGCTATAGGAAGCGTTGCATCAATTCTTATAGCGGCTGATATAGAGGTACATACTCGATATATTGCTAAGATTATGGGAAAATTAGGAACTATAACATTGGGAATTCTAGTGATGCATGGACCATTGTATCGTGCGTTGATAGGCGTGATATCAAAAATATTCTGCATAGATACAGGATATTTACGGAGAAATGTATTGTTTTCTTTAAGTTTATCTATAATTACTATTTTGCTTATTGTGTATCCGACAAGAATAATATATAAACATATTCCATTTTGCCTTGGAAGAAAAATGAGATTCGATTCAAGGGGTACTTGACACAATAAAATTTGAGAGAAACGAATTTTTTTCTTGAGAGCTAAATACAGTGCTCTATCTTCTACTCTCCTAGAGACACTGGTCTTGGTTGCTAAACCAACGCCCGAAACAAAAGTTATGATTGTTACAATGTCTACAATCATTGATACACACATATTATTGTCTCCCCTTAATTATAAATCAGGGATACATCTTTTCTTACATAAAAATTAATTAAATATTACATATAATTTGAAAATAAAGTAGAAATTTTTGAATAAATGAACTATAATAAGATGAAAATGACTATTGCTTAGAAATAAAAGATGCAAAGGATGATAAAACAGTATGGATAATATTAAGTCTGTTAACATTGCTGTACGATATGTAGGTTTAAAAATAATAAGATGGTTGTGTGATTTTGGCAAAACGATGTGTTCCGTATTGAGATTATTGATGATTTTATTAAGTATAATAGCATTTCCTGTTTTGGGATATGAAATATGGTATTATAAATGCATTTATAATTCAACATTACGAATAATATTTATCGTGTTTATTGGAGCAGATGCGTACTTATGGGTTAGGCCATTTATAATGATATGTAGAAATTCTAAAAAACTTTCCAAGTATTTAATAGAAACCAATATAGTAAAATCACAAAAAGATAATATCAAAGAATTTTCTGCTTTTCTTAACAAGATAAAAAAAGACATGACGTATAACGGAATTTTTTGGAATATAAAGATACCAGTTGAAAAAAAGAATGAAGAAATGAGACAAAGAATTTATGAATATGTTGCAAAGAATTTTGTAAATGAATTGGATTTTTCTTCATATATAGAATCAAAAGAGTACATAGAAAAACTTATGGATGGCGCAGATTGTAAGCTCTTTACGGACAGGTTGGTTAAAAAGCCTGATGATCAGGAGTATTTCTGCTTTGATAATTCATTCTTGGAATATGTAGATGCTTTTTCACCAGTATTAAAAAAACATCACGAATTGTATGGGTTGGAGAAAAACATGGGAGAAAATGAAAATGAGAAAAGAAGCGAATGATTTTTTAAAAATTTGTGATATTCTTGACCGGGATTACCAGAAAACTGATGGAAACAAATTTCGATATACTAAAACTTATTTGGAGCAAAATGTTGGGTCGGATTATGATCAGCTAAAGAGCTTGCATGCAGAGGCTACAGACGGAAAGGCAAGTGATACATATGCAATGTTGACTAATTTGTTTGCGGTGATCATATCAACTGTTACTTTGGTAATAACAATAGGGAATGCACTGGCGCCTGCACAGGATGGAAAGGTGGATAAAGCATTTATATTTTTATGTGTCTTATATACAATTGTTGTCCTCATTGTTGCTTTTTTGTTTGATTGGAGTATTGGAAAAAATAAGAGTCTTGAACATTGGCAGCAATATATAGTCGAGGCAATTGAGGACATTCTCGATAATATGGAAAATGAAAAAGAGAATCATATGGAAACCAAGCTTCCAGATAAGCTCTATGACAAGCTGGATGCGCTTGAAACAAAAGTCAATCTTCCGGATAAGTTGTACGAACAGTTGGATACTATAAGAGATGCAGCATCTGAAAGTCCGTTTAAAAAAGTGTTTCAGAAAAAATAAATACATAAAATCGTCCAATTCATGATTGATTTGCACGATTTTGTCATATTACGGGCACAACGAACAAGAGGCAATGCCATTAAGCCAGTTGTTCGAAGTTTTGTTCGATAGCTCAGTTGTTGTCAAATATCCGATATTTTGAACTTACGTTTGGATGCAAGGTGTGCCTGACACAATGAAATTTGGGGTGGTGCAAAAGATGAGAATATTAGTACTGATTATTATTTCGATAGTTGTGTATTGGCTAACTTATTTGGCAGGTGGTAAAAAGGGGAGAGCTGCCTTCTGTGGTGCTATGGCTGCCGTTATAGCTTTTCTTGGTCCGTATGTAGTAGAATATTTCGATGGTAATAAATCGCCAAAACAAGAAATCGAGGGAAATAGCCAATTTAACTACGCAAAAGATCAAGTAAACATTGCTGATGAATTTGAAAATGAGCAAATTGATTCAGAAAATAATGAAAAACCAAATAAAGACGAACATGATGAAACAGAAGGTGAAAGTAATGCTGAATGCATTTCTTTTATGGGAGAAAACCATGAACCATCTGGAGCAGCTACAAATGTAAATGTTTCGGGATGGGAAAAAGATTCGGACTATGATATTGCGGGAAAAACATATGATGGAGGGGTAAAAATTACTATTTATGATATGTTTTCTGCTTTAGATGGCAATAGTAGCAATATTTCAAATGAAATAACATCAGAAATATATTATGCTCTTAATTCAGATGAAATAAGCAAACTTAGTGAAGACGATCAGCATTTTGCTGGAAAGTTTGTTATTGGAAAAGAAACGGATGGAAGTCCTAGTACGGCAGTGATTTCTATTTTGATTGATGGCAGGGAGGTATACAATTCTGGTGAAGTAAATTGCTATTCTTTGGACATTCCTGCGTTTGACGTTGAACTTTCTGGAAAAAAGGAAATGGTTATAAAAACAGTGTGCCAACATAAGGGGAATCCACTTGTTATTGGAATGGTAGATAATGATTAGACAATATGTAATGACTTCCACATTGAAACATTGGAGAAAAATATATTACTCTAGTGTACTGAATATACAAGAGGCAATGCCATTAAGCCAGTTGTTCGAAGTTTTGTTCGATAGCTCAGTT
>OGOM01000177.1_pt1 | contig 66492 bp, 58 predicted proteins | sample 1552681 | NCBI WGS metagenome assembly OGOM01 (sample SAMEA2580188, study PRJEB22360) | human gut metagenome | biome: human gut; feature: human-associated habitat; material: faeces | place: Denmark | collected 2008/2010 | reverse complement strand
TCTGGCTTCGGCAGCTTCGTTCTGTGCACAGCCGGGATTCTGTGTATATGCGGCTTCCAAAGCATATGTACTGCGTTTTTCACAGGGACTGGCAGCAGAATTGAAGAAACGGGGAATCCTGGTAACGGCAGTGTGTCCGGGACCGGTACGTACAGAATTCTTTGACCGGGCCGGTGCGCTTGCGGCAAGTGAAAAAGAAGCACTCTGTGCCGAACCGGAAGCGGTGGTGACACAGGCACTTACAGACAGCGTGCGTGGAAGATGCGTTTCGGTATATGGAGCAGCAATGAAAGGTTCCAGAATCCTTTCCAAGATCCTTCCGGATCGCCTGCTTGTATGGGGGATGATGAAGATCAACCATGCGGATATATAAAGACATATACGGAATGTCTATGAGCTTGGGAAAATGTTTTTTCATGATAGAAAAAGACGATTACAGAAAAATTATAAATAGAAAACAAAAAGGACAGACAATATGAGAACAGAAAAAGGACAGCCGGGATATGTAAAGGCAAGAAAACAGAAATATCTTCTGGGAGCGGTCGTAGAATTTGCAATTGTGATCGCAATCTTTGTAACTGGATATATTCAGACCGGATCCAGACTGAATCTGCTTACCGTTGTAGCGGTAGTCGGATGCCTTCCGGCAGCAAAGATGTTGGTGGAATTTATCACAATGGCACCATATAAGAGTATTGAAGAAGCAAAATACCAGGAGCTGGAGGAAAAAGCACCTCTGATCCTGAAGGCATATGATATGATCATTACCAGTTCACAGAAGGTTATGCCTCTGGATGCAGTGGTTGTATCCGGGCACATTGTCTGCGGATATGCAAGCAATCCGAAGACTGATGAGGCGGCACTTGCCCGTCATATCAAAGATATTTTGAAAGACAATCATTATGATAAGATGACGGTGAAGATTTTCCATGACTATACTGCATTTTTATCGCGTGCAGAGGGCATGAATAATATGGCAGCGGTAGAACAGAAAGAATCATTACGAAGAGAAAAAAAGATCCGGAAGATCATCTTAAACATTTCTATGTAGAAAACAGCGGGAGTTAGAAGAGAATATGAAAGAACTGATCATTCATGACAATGAGGCGGGACAACGCCTGGATAAACTGCTGCGCAAATATCTGAGCGAAGCACCGGGAAGCTTTATTTATAAAATGCTGCGTAAAAAGAATATTGTGCTGAATGGAAAGAAAGCAACCGGGAACGAACATCTGAAAAAAGGAGACAGCGTGAAACTGTTTCTGGCAGATGATACCATTGCCAAATTTCAGGCAGCTGGAAAGACGGTGGAAGAAAGCATAAAGAATACGGTGAAGCTGGACGTGATCTATGAAGATCAGAATGTGATATTTATCAATAAACCGTCCGGAATGCTGTCGCAGAAGGCGAAGGAAACAGATGTATCGGTAGTGGAGAATGTGACAGCATATCTTCTGGAATCTGGGCAGCTCACCAGAGAGAATCTTAAGACCTTTCGCCCGTCGGTCTGCAACCGTCTGGACCGGAATACCAGCGGTCTGATCGTTGCCGGGAAGAGTCTGGCAGGCTTACAGCAGATGGGAGAATTATTCAAGAAACGTACACTGAAAAAATATTATCTGTGTATTGTAAAGGGCAGGATCACGGAGCCGGCACACATTAGGGGGTATCTTGTGAAAGACGAGAAGACGAACCGTGTCAGCCTTTCAAAGGGAGGCTTTTCCAAAGATGCAAAAGGCCTTCCTATAGAAACAGAATATGTCCCGATCGCGTGGAATGAAGAGATGACGCTTCTGAAGGTACATCTGATCACCGGACGTACCCATCAGATCCGTGCACATCTGGCGAGTACCGGACATCCGCTTCTCGGAGATTATAAATACGGCTCTAAGAAATGGAATGACCGCTATAAAAAAGAATGGAAGATCGAAGACCAGGTACTGCATGCTTATCAGCTTACAATGCCGGGGATGAAGAAAGAACTGGAGAATCTTTCCGGAAAGACATTTTATGCAAAGGTACCGGAGGTTTTCTGGAAACTGATAAAGGAGACAGCATGGGAACATGGAACTCGAGAGGCCTTAGAGGTTCTACATTAGAAGAGATGGTCAATTGGACCAACGACCATTATCTGGAAAAGGGACTTGCCCTGATTCAGAAGATACCGACCCCCATTACACCGGTGCGCATGGACGCAGATCACAAACAGATCACACTGGCGTATTTTGAAAAACGAAGTACGGTAGATTACATTGGAGCAGTCCAGGGAATTCCAGTGTGCTTTGATGCAAAAGAATGTAATACCGACACGTTTCCCCTTGCCAATATACATGAGCATCAGGTAGAGTTTATGAGATGCTTTGAAAAAGGTATCTTTTTTTATTAATTTGTCGTCTACCAGGAGACCAATTAGGTAATATATAGAAATAAAATATAAATACACAGAAATAGTAAACCAGGATTGCATAGAGTTTCATTCTTTTAAATGATAAAATATAGGCATAATCATAAAAATATAGGAGATATATGATGAGTTTGGAAAATGCCTTTATAGAACAGCTGGCTCAATATATAGAAATAAATTATAAGGAATATTTACCAGTAACAGATGAAAATATACTTTACGAAAAATATGCACCCTTCGTAGATATTCCTGAACGAAAAGAACTGACCAGAGATCAGTCCATGGATCTGCAGCATCTTTTGGACGAAGCGGGAGATTCTTTTCATGAAAAGCTTTTTGAATTGATAGATAAGAGTGGGATGTCAGATGTTGAAGTATATAAAAGAGCATGTATTGACAGAAGATTATTTTCGAAGATTAGAAGTAATCCAGCTTATCATCCCGGAAAGAGTACAGTGCTGGCACTTGTATTTGCATTAAAGTTGGATATAAAAGCAGCAAGAGATCTTTTAGCCAGGGCGGAATATGCACTTTCTCCACCTAACAAAGGCGATCTGATCATAAAATATTTTATTGAGCATCAGGTGTACGATCTTATGGCATTAAATTTCACCTTAGAAGAATATGGGCAGCCAATACTTGGAGAATAACTGGTAAGATCCGGAAAGGAGATAATTAATATGTCATCACTTACAAAACAGGAAAGAACAGCAAAAATTGGAGAAATCGTGGAAAAAGTCACACAGATGACAGATGAACAGCTGGGAAATATTCATGAATATACATCGGATGAATTCGAAGAACCAAACCATGAAGTGGAGGCATTAAATGCAGTGATTCGATTGAGTCGAAAATATGGAAAAAATAAAGATGAGGTCAGATAACAGATGGGAAAGTTTTACTCATTATTAACTTCAGTTGGAATATATGAACAAAATTTGAGCCTTCCATCCTATGAGATGGATCTTAAATTAATGGAAAATGCATTAATAGAAGGTCTAAGGCTTTCGAAGGATACAATAAGAACTCTAGGGAGTTCTGGAATTGTAAAGATGAGAAGTTTTGTGCGTGCATTGATGGAATTTTCCAGTATGATTGAGGAAGAGGATGGATTTATTTTGTATTTTTCCGGTCATGGCTGCAATGGAGATCTGTGCTTTTCAGATGGAATGATCAATATTCAGAGCATCATTGATTTCGTAGAAAAGTTAAAATCAAAAAATAAAATTATTATTTTGGATTGCTGTTATTCTGGTAAATTTTATGTTTCCGGAGCCAAACAAATGAAATTGGAGGAAGCGATCACTACTTTTGCAGGAAACGGAACGGTTGTTCTTGCTTCTTCATCATCTAATGAGAGTTCATGGCTCGGACCCGGGAAGAACCACAGTTTGTATACAGGAATGTTAACAACAGCAATGACTGTTAATCGAAGAATCCATAAAGGAAAAATTTCTATTTTTGATATCCATGAGGAAGTATTAGCTATTGCAAAAGCATGGAATAAAAACAACCCTAATAAGATGCAGCATCCAATATATCGAGGGAGAATCGGTGGTACCATATACTTTGAGGTGGAGAAATATACTTCGTATGAGACTTTACAAGTGTATCTGAAAGCAGAAAATTATACAATAAGAAATGTAGAGCCATTATCTTCAAGGAAAGAAAAACGTTTGGCAGTATTTGTAATGATATCGGAGAAATATTGTGCAGAAAAGCAATTAGCATTAATAACGAAAGAGATTGTATCCTATGTCCGAAATTTAAATGTATTTTCTACGGCAGTTTCAGAAACAAAATTTAAAAATATGTCAGCCAGGGCTGTATGGTGTTATTTTGGACATGATGAGAGTGATATGGTCAATCATAGATATTTTGCCAGAAGTATATGGGCCTGCGACAGAAGTGGGAAAAAGAAATATTATTCAGAACAGAAAAATTCTTCAATAATAAGAGGTATATGGGTAACTACAGATTCTTTTTATGAATCCGTGCGCAGACTTCAGCAATCGGAACTTACCAGAGAGGAGTTCGAGTCCGGAATTCAGAAAACGTTATGCCAGACTACATCTTTGGCAGAACGATATATTGCAGATATCAGAGAAATTGATAATCAGACAAAAACAATTTCAGAAATTCGTGAAACATACAGAGAATGGATCCGACAGGTATATGAGGAATATTTTAAAATGACGGAAATTCCCACAGTACCAGATGATCTGCATGATCGTTTCAACATAGTGGAAGATCTGGCAGGCTGTGTATTGGATATGGCACTTTTGCTGAATAAAGATGAAGAATATACAGATGGAAACCAGTGGCTGATAAAGAATAACATTCGAAAGTATTATGAAGGACTGGAAAAGCTGAAAATAATTGACGAAAAAGGTAGATAAAGTCTGAATTAACGCCAAATATGCAAATTAGACAATAATTAATTGCTTTTTATGTATAAAAATCGTATAATCTGATTAAGAAAATTGTTGAATTCTGATAAAAACCACACATAGTTTAATACAGCAAAGCAAGAAGTTTACATAACATAAAATCGACAGAACTGAGGTGAAATTTCGTAGTAAATATAATATCGGTGTGATGAAAACATTACTTTCTTTACAAAAATGAGAGAGTAATGTTTTTTTATTAAGAATTCAAAGGAAGAGATTTACTGGAGGGAAAGAATGAAGACAATTAGAAGAAAAACAGGTATAGGATGGGAAGCATTGTTTCTGGGATTTAGTAAAGATCCACGAAGAAGGAACAAAAAAACGCAGCGAAGCCCAGGCAGAGCTTGCCAAGATTGAGGATGAACTGAAGCAGGCGTTACTGCAGGATGGGCAGAAGGTGTGATGGGAGGCTTTTTAAATGTATGCAGAACTTAAAGTGGAATTTGATTCAAACGAAATTAATTTTCAACAGTCATCAAACTTGCAGGGAGTACTGATGGAGAATATTTCATCAGAATATGCGGAAAAGCTACATGGAAATCAGTTAAATCCATATAGTCAATGCATTTTAAAAGAAGAAGGAAAAACTATCTGGTATCTTAAAACATTAAATACGGAAGCCTACGAAATGCTTTTGCTTCCAATGACAAAGCTTGATACGATTACGTTACGAAAAAAGAATAAAACAGTAAATTTATTAAATAAAACAGTAAGGATCAAAGAAGATAAAGAACTGATAAAAGAATTCTATGAAAATAAATGTTCCAGATATTTGGAATTAAGTTTTAAAACGCCCACATCATTTAAACGAGATGGAAAATATGTAATATATCCAGATTTAAGTTTAATATATGGAAGCCTTATGAGAAAGTTCAGTGCTGCATCGGAAGAGTTTAATATGTATGATGAAGATACATTAGAAGAACTTGTGACACAAAGTGAGATTGTAAGATATCGCTTACAGACAATACCGTTTCCATTGGAAAAAACGAACATTACAGGATTTATAGGAAATATTTGTATCCATATCAAGGGTCCGGAAACAATGGCAAGGTATGTAAGGATGCTGGCAAAATTTGGAGAGTTTTCCGGTGTTGGAATAAAGACAGGAATGGGAATGGGTGCAATGAAATATATCAGGAGGAATGAAGATGACTGATGAAAAAATTAAACTGATTATAGGAAGTCTGCTTCATGATATTGGAAAAGTAGTATACAGAGAGGGGGATGATCGTAGAAATCACAGTATTTCCGGTTATGATTTTTTAAAGGAAAATGGTGGTATTGATGATAAAGAAATTTTAAATTGTGTAAGATATCATCATATATCTGCTTTGAAGGGGGCAAAACTGCAGGAAAATGATCTGGCGTATATTGTGTATCTTGCAGATAATATTGCAGCTTTTGCAGACAGGAGAAAGAAAGAGGGCGAAGATGTTTCCGGATTTGATCTGTCAGTTCCTTTGCAGAGTATTTTCAATATATTAAATGAAAATGATCAGGAATATTATTATCTTCCGGGGGACATGGAAGATAAAGGGAATGTTAATTATCCAACTCCTGAAAAAAGAAGTTTTTCAAAAGAATTTTATATGAAGATCCGACAGAGAGTGCTGGATAATTTCAAAGGAATGGATTGGAATGACGAATATCTGAATTCATTGTTAGCGGTGATGGAAGCAAATCTTACTTATGTACCATCTTCTACTTCAAAGGGAGAACTAAGTGATATTTCACTGTTTGATCATGTAAAGCTTACAGCTGCTATCGCCAGTTGCATGTATGACTATTTAAATGAAAACCATTTGAAATATAAAGAAGAGCTTCTGGATAAAAAGGATTTTTATGATAAAAAAGCTTTTTTATTATGTTCAATGGATATTTCAGGTATTCAGAAATTTATTTATACGATCACGTCCAAAAATGCATTAAGAACTTTACGTGCAAGATCTTTTTATCTTGAAATCATGATGGAACATATCATTGATCTGCTGCTTGATAAGCTGGAGCTGTCCAGAGCGAATCTGTTATATTCAGGCGGAGGGCACTGTTATCTGCTTCTGGCTAACACAAAAAAGACAGTTGACAGGATAAATGAATTTCAAAAGGAATTAAAAGAATGGCTCCTGGAACAGTTTCAGATTGAATTGTATGTTGCTTTTGGTTATGTGGCATGTACTGGAAATGCTTTTCGTAATATTCCGGAGGGTAGTTATGGACAGTTATTCCGGGAGATGAGCAAAATGCTTTCAGAACAGAAACAACATAGATATTGTGCACAGGATATTATTAAGTTAAACCATAAAAAACTCAGGGATTATTCCAGAGAATGTAGGGTTTGTAAAAGAATCGGGCGGGTAGATGATGAAGGTGTTTGCCCATTATGCAGGAAAATAGAAAGCTTGTCCAAGAATGTTCTGTATAGTGAGTTCTTTTCAGTGGTCCTGGGAAATTCAGAAGAAAAAGAGGGCATGCCATTACCAGGAGGATGTTACCTTGTGGCAGATACAAAAGAATCATTAAGCAGACGAATGGAAAAGGATGATCATTTTGTGCGCGCTTATTCCAAGAATAAAATGTATACCGGAAAACATATCGCGACTAAATTATGGGTGGGAGATTATACTACAGGAGATACATTTGAGGAATTTGCAAAGAAATCAAAGGGAATTAACAGAATTGGAGTTTTACGTGCTGATGTAGATAACCTTGGACAGGCTATTGTATCCGGTTTCCAGAGTAAAAGAAATGGAGACAGATATGTGACTTTGTCGAGAACTGCGGCATTATCCAGACAGTTATCTATTTTCTTTAAATATTACATTCGATTTTTGTTAAAAAACGGTGAATATTCGCTGGAAGGAAATGAAGGTATAAAGGAACGTCAGGCCACGATCGTATATTCTGGTGGAGATGATGTATTTATTGTCGGTGCATGGAATGATGTAATAGAGCTTTCTGTAGATCTGCAAAAAATGTTCCGAAAATACACACAGGGAACATTAAGCATTTCTGCAGGTATTGGTATTTATGAAGATTCATATCCTATTGCAGCTATCGCGCAGGAGACGGGAGCTATGGAGTCTGAATCGAAAAGAATGCCAGGAAAAAATGCAGTAACCATCATGGAAGATGGGGAGAGACATCTGGTGGAAGAAGGTGAAGAGGAAAAAGAAATCAGTGACGGTACATATTCCTGGGAAGAATTTGATCAAGAAGTGATTCAGGAAAAATATAGAGCATTGAGTGAGTTCTTTGAGGATTTAGAAGACAGAGGTATGGCATTTTTATACCGAATGTTGGAACTTGTACGTGGACATGAGGAAAAAATTAATTTTGCAAGAATGATGTATCTGCTTTCCAGACTGGAACCATCAGAAGAAGGACCGAAAAAAGAAAAATACAGACAGCTATCAAAAAAGATGTATGAGTGGATCCAATCAGACCAGGATTGCAGACAGTTGAAAACAGCAATTAATCTTTATGCTTATATGAATCGGAAAGGAGAGGGTAAAGATGAGGATTAATGATAATAATTGTGTGGATAAAGCAGAAAATGTTATAAAGAAATTGGTGGAAGATTCAAAACAAAAATATAGAGGAAAAATCAATATTGTTACAACCTCTAAGATTAGAAATCTGTTAGCTATGAATGCAGATATTTACAATCAGGTTCTTACAAAATCTTCAGAAAAACTGGATGATGAGATTTGTGGAAGAATTGAGTATCTTCGAGTGCGTTTTATGTATGAATGTGGGCGAGAACCTAAAGTAAAGGAATTTGTGCAGCAGGCAGAAATTTTAGAGATACTCAAGGAGATCAAACAGAGTAAAAAAAATTATCTGTTATTCAGCAGATATATGGAGGCACTGATCGCGTTTCATAAATATTATGGTGGAAAAGAACAGTAAGGGGGAAAGAATATGTACGCAAAAATTCAGATTTCAGGAGATATTTTAGTAAAGACAGGTATGCATATAGGTGGAAGCGGAGCCTTTGCTGCAATAGGAGCAGTAGATTCACCTGTTGTGAAAGATGTGAAAACAAATCTTCCTATGATACCAGGTAGTTCCTTAAAGGGAAAAATGAGAAGTCTTCTTGCCAAAGAATTCAATGAGCAGATAACAGAACCGAAAGGTGATCATGAGCGTATCAGCAGATTATTTGGATCTTCAGAAAAAAATAAGATCAAAAGAAGCAGGCTTTTGTTTTCTGATATGGTATTAGCAAATGAACAGGAATTAAGAGAAGCAGGACTTCAGAGTATGACGGAAGTTAAATTTGAAAATTCTATTTCAAGACTTACTGCAGTAGCGAATCCGCGTCAGATTGAGAGAGTGGTCAGAGGGTCAGTTTTTGAATTGGATCTGATCTATGAAATGGAAAATGAGCAGGAATTTATAGAAGATATGCAAACTCTGGCAGAGGGAATGAAATTATTACAGTACGATTATCTGGGAGGAAGTGGATCTCGTGGTTATGGTAAGATTCAGTTCAACAATGTGCATGCAGAGGGCGTGATCGGTAATGTCGATAATATATTAATTGATAAATGTAATGAAATTCTCAAGGAAGTCGTAAACGCATAATGGAGGAGAGAGACTTTGGAGTATAAATTGTATTGTTTGGAATTTCTGACAGGAGTTCATTTCGGAAGTAAAAATCTGGACAGTACTGAGATCACCTTTCATGCAGATACATTATTTGCTGCATTGTTTCAGGAAGCATTAAAGATGGAAAAGCAGAAAGAATTTTTGAATGCTGTTTCAGAAGGTAGGATAGTATTATCAGATGCATTTCCATACATAGGGAAAAATTATTATATTCCTAAACCAATGATCTCTGTTCGTGTGGATGATGATGAGAAACAAGGAAATTCCAGACAGAAAAAAATGTTTAAGAATTTAAAGTATATTCCGGTAAACACAGTGGAAGCTTTTATAAATGGAACGTTTCCGGAAGAACATATGGAAGATATGCAGTATCTTGGAACTAATGGAATGAAGGTTTCAGTAGGGATCCGTGGAATGGAAGAGCCTCAGCCATATCGTGTAAGTACATATCATTTTACAGATGGCTCCGGTTTATATATAATAGCCGGAATGGAATCAGAAAAGGATCAGGAATGTTTGGACGAGTTATTTGAAAGCCTCCAGTATACAGGATTAGGTGGCAAAAAAAGTTCTGGGATGGGAAGATTTAAATGTAGGGTTTGTGATATTCCGAGAGAAATAAAAGAACAGTTGACCAAAAAAGCGTCGATGCATTTACTCTTATCAACAGCACTTCCCGAAGATGAAGAACTTGAAGATATTTTGAAAGGAGCAACATATAGTTTGCTCAAAAGAAGTGGATTTATAGATTCTCAAACATATGCCGCTCAGCAAATGCGAAAAAGTGATATTTATGTTTTTTCTGCGGGTTCCTGTTTTGTAAATACTTTTAAAGGAAAAGTCATAGAAGAAAGAAATGGTGGAACTCATCCAATATTCCGTTATGCAAAAGCTTTTTTCATGGGGGTATAAAAATGGGACAGAAATTAAAAACATATCAGATACAGTTGACTGTGAAAGGTCCGGTATTCATAGGTGATGGGAATCAAATACAAAAGAAAGAATATGTTTTTCTGAACAGGAATACAATTGGAGTTGTGGATGCTGTGAAGCTGTATTTTCTGGCACAAAAATTGCATATACAGAATGATCTTGAGCGTTTTATGGTTGAAGATACACGTGAGGATTTAAAACATTGGAGTATCAGAAACCATGTTTCGCTTACAGATCTGAAAAGGTGTATGAAATATACAGAAAATGTAGGAGACCGCTCCGAAGAAAAAGGCAGATTGCAGATCATGACATGCGTGACAGATCCTTATGGAAATCCGTATATACCGGGAAGTTCGTTAAAAGGAATGCTTAGAACGATTTTACTTAGCAAGGATATTGATCAAGATCAGATAAAGTATAAAAGGGATCAGAGTCAGATCAGGAGTGAATTGAGTACCGGGAGAAAAAATCGTAAAATTTTGAACCGAAATATTGGAATAATTGAAAAAAAGGCTTTTTGTACATTAAAGCATACGGATAAAGAAGATGTGGAATTTGACAATATGTCTGGTATTATCGTAGGCGATAGTGAACCTTTGAGTAGAGAAGATATTGTTTTATGTCAGAAGTGGGAACAACATGTAGATGGATCATATAAAACATTAAATCTTCTGAGAGAGTGTATTAAACCTGGAACTGTGATAAAAAGCTCATTGACAATAGATGAAACAGAATGTAATCTAAAAATTGAGGATATTTTGGATGCAGTAAAATTGTTTTATGAGCAGTATTATCAGATGTTCCAGAGTAAATTTCCGAGATGTGACAGAGGTAAACCTAATACAGTATTTCTTGGTGGTGGAAGTGGTTTTGTTTCAAAAACGGTTGTTTATCCTATGTTTGGCGAAAAAGAAGGTATTGAAATAACAAAAGATATCTTTGACAGAACAGGTGTGCCACAAAATCATAAGCACTATAAAGATACAAGAATGAGGGTTTCACCACATATCTTGAAATGTACCCGCTATCAGGGAAAAGAATATATGATGGGACAATGTGAAATTGATATTTCTTAATAAAAGAGAATATCTGTTTGGATTTTGCCGCGCATGGCTTAAATACTGAGTTTGCTGCCGATTTAAGCAAATGCATTTTATTTATTTTTCCAAAAATATTTTTCCCACGCAATCCCGACCATGAGCCCAGACTGGTGGCGGGATTGCAGGGATGGTATTGAGAAATGTAGTTCCCCGACAGGGGACGGAAACGTTAGAAAGTCAATCGACCCAAAATTGGGCTGATTACTATTGAGAAATGTAGTTCCCCGACAGGGGACGGAAACGAGCAGGTCAAAAAAGCCTGCAAGATTGGAAAGTGATTGAGAAATGTAGTTCCCCGACAGGGGACGGAAACTTTACAACTTCGTTTAAAAGATTGATTGTTTTTTATTGAGAAATGTAGTTCCCCGACAGGGGACGGAAACTCAAAACCTTTTTTTGCAAGGTTATCCATTGTAACATTGAGAAATGTAGTTCCCCGACAGGGGACGGAAACTCCGTATGTTTCATTAAACTTAAAGTAATCTGCACCATATTGAGAAATGTAGTTCCCCGACAGGGGACGGAAACTCTTCCACGGGCAATTCTGTCAAGATCCATAAATACTGATTGAGAAATGTAGTTCCCCGACAGGGGACGGAAACCCAAAATTATCATTAATGAACGTTTTAATTGCATTGAGAAATGTAGTTCCCCGACAGGGGACGGAAACGTAAAATGCGCATCTGATGCAGTCATGTGGACTGATTATTGAGAAATGTAGTTCCCCGACAGGGGACGGAAACTTCGATGAACTGCTGTTCTGTCATTCCGTAAAGATCATTGAGAAATGTAGTTCCCCGACAGGGGACGGAAACTTGCTAACGGATTTAACTGTCAATCGCTCGTTCGAATTGAGAAATGTAGTTCCTCGACAGGGGACGGAAACGTGTATGTGGGTGGATTTCCTGAGTGATGCCTTGTAACATTGAGAAATGTAGTTCCCCGACAGGGGACGGAAACAATTACAACCAATAACCAAGGGATTAAGTTCCATTGATTGAGAAATGTAGTTCCCCGACAGGAGACTGAAACACAAGTTATTTCTTATTACATTATTTATTATAATTGAGAAATGTAGTTCCCCGACAGGGGACGGAAACTGCTTCCCTCCATGCTTTCTTGAGACCAGAGGAAATATTGAGAAATGTAGTTCCCCAACAGGGGACGGAAACTATTAATCCAAGTTCCAAAAACAAAGCTATCATCCCAAATTGAGAAATGTAGTTCCCCGACAGGGGACGGAAACCCAAGTTCGATTCTGGCTAACCTTGTACGGTCGATTCATTGAGAAATGTAGTTCCCCGACAGGGGACAGAAATATCTATCCATTTATTCGAGCACAGAACAATAAACTTTATTGATAACATGTAATATACGGAGGTGGAAAATGGGATTTTTGTATGTGAATGAAAATGGAGCGACTATCGGAGTTGAAGCAAATCAGTGTACTGTGAATTATAAGGACGGTATGAAACGTCTTATTCCAATTGAATCTTTAGATGGAATTACAATCATGGGGCGTTCACAAATGACAACTCAGTGTGCGGAAGAATGTATGAGCAGAGGGATTCCGGTAAGCTATTTTTCGAAGGGCGGGAAATATTTTGGCCGGTTGATTTCAACAGGACATGTTAATGTGTCAAGACAGAGAAAACAAAGTGCTCTTTATGATACAGAATTTGCTGCAACACTTGCTATGAAGATTCTTTGTGCAAAGATTAAAAATCAAAGTGTAGTATTACGTCGATATGAAAAAAGCAGAGGGATTAACCTGGAAGAAGAGCAAAAAATGCTGACAATCTGTAAAAATAAGATCATGACTTGTAATAGAATTGAGGAAATGATCGGTTTTGAAGGACAGGCGGCTAAATATTATTTTAAAGGACTGGCAGCCTGCATTGATAAAGAGTTTTCTTTTCAGGGAAGAAGTCGTAGACCACCACGAGATGAATTTAATTCTATGATCAGTTTAGGCTATTCAATATTAATGAATGAAGTGTATTGTAAAATAGAAATGAAAGGCTTAAATCCTTATTTCGGTTTTATTCACAGGGATGCAGAAAAACATCCAACATTGGCAAGTGATATGATGGAAGAGTGGCGAGCAGTAATTGTAGATGCAACCGCAATGAGCATGATCAATGGACATGAAATACAAAAAGAACATTTTAATTTCAGCATGGATGAGCCAGGATGTTATCTGACGAGAGATGGTCTGAAAATATATCTGAATAAGCTGGAGCGTAAATTCCAGACAGAAGTGCGATATTTAAAATATGTGGATTATGCAGTAAGCTTTCGAAGAGGCATTTTTTTGCAAATGGAACATCTGGCAAAAGCAATAGAAGAAGGGAATGCAAATCTTTATGAGCCAATTACCATTCGATGATGAAGACTATTATTTTCAGATATCAGAAGAGTTGGAATCAGATAAGGAATTTATTCTGATCATTTATGATATTGTAGAGAACAAAAAAAGAGTAAAATTTGCCAAACTTTTATCTGGTTATGGAATAAGGGTGCAAAAATCGGCGTTTGAAGCAATGTTGACAAAACAACGATACAATAAATTGATTGAGGAAATTCCTCATTATATCGATAAATGTGAAGACAGCGTCAGGATATATAAGGTGTCAGGAAGAGAAAAAGTCATTTCCTGGGGAGAGGTGCCAGAATTTGATGAAGAAATTATCTTAATATAAGTTCTAATGAAAAATAAAAAAAGGGAGTATAAAAAATGGGAAAAAAATATTTATTTTCGCCAATTGGAAACACAGACCCGATAAAGTATTTATATGATGGTTCAATGCTTCATATATGCAGATATTATGAACCAGATGTTGTATATCTGTATTTATCCAAAGAAATGGCAGAGAACCATAAAAAAGATAATAGATATGTAGAAACCCTGAATCTGTTAGGGGACTTTTTGAATCACAAATTTGAAGTACATATAATTGAAAATCCTGATATGGTAGAGGTTCAACAGTATGATGTGTTTTATGATGAATTCCGGAAAATTATTTCAGAAATTGAAGAACAAAAAGAGAAAGAAGATCAGTTATTAGTTAATATGGCATCCGGAACACCTGGTATGAAAAGTGCACTGCTTATTATGGCAACGTTGGCGGAATACAGATTTTTGCCAATACAGGTGTCTACTCCACAGAAGAAAAGTAATCTGGAACATGAAGAAAGAGACGAATATGATGTTAAAGCGAACTGGGAACTGAATGAAGATAATGAGGAAAGTGCAGAAAACAGATGCCAGGAAGTGAAGTGTCTGAATCTGATGCGGCTACTGAAAATCGATATGATAAAAAAGCACTTATTATCTTATGATTATCATGCAGCGCTGGCAGTTGGTAAGGAAATCAAGGATGAATTAAATCCTGTGGCATGGAAGTGGTTACAGTCAGCAGATGCGAGAGCAGTTTTGGACTGGGAGAGAATGAACAGGGTTTTACCAGAAAATAATGGAATTATTTCAGCAGTGAGACAAGAAAATAAAAAGAAAATCTTGTTTGAATATCTGTTGGCTTTAGATTTAAAAGTAAAACGTGGAGAGTATGCAGATTTTATCAGAGGAATTACTCCATTAATCATTGATCTGCTGGAAATGGTCCTTGAGCAATTTTGCGAAATTAATGTTACACAGTATTATAAGAAAAAAGAAAGAAAATGGGATAGATATAAATTAGATGGCACAGAAGTATTGGGTATTATGAATGAAAAGTTTTATCCATTTAGATATGGGATAGTATATTCAAGCCATTTGCAACCAATTATTGAGAAAAAATGTAAAGATGATTTATTAAAACAGAGAACTAAAGGTCTGGTAGAAATTGAGCAGAATGTCAGAAATATTGCAGCTCATAATATTGTGTCAGCTACACCTGAGTGGGTTAAAGAACAAGCTGGCAGGAGTGTAGAAGATATTTTGTGGCTGCTGAAATATATTTGCGAACAGGTAAAAATAAATACCAGAAAAGAAAATTGGGATTCGTATGATTATATGAATAAGAGAATTATTGAAGAATTGGATAGATGAGTATGCTATTTCCCTTTTATGGGAAAATGAATTGCTGCTGGATGAGGTAAAGAAATTACAAATGAAATAACATTCTTAGAATTATGTAAACAAAACCAGGGGATTGCCACCAGGCAATCCCCTGAAATATTTCATATGAAATTATAAAATTATTTCGCTTCAGCTTCAGCGCCTTCAGCGTCCTCATCCTCTTCCGGAGCTGCCTCATATTCACCGATATGAACAACAACTGCATCCTCAGGAGTGATGAAGTGGACGTGTTTGCCTTCCGGGATCGGGAGGTCTTTTACATGGATATCACGGACGTCTGCAGGATAGCCGTTGAAGTCGATGACGATGGTGTCAAGAAGGTTGGACGGATCTGCTTTGTAGTGGATCTCTTCCATCTCCTGCTCAACGATACCCTGAACCATGTCGGTGTGCTCCAGTTTAACAGCGACTGTTGTGGAAACCTTCTCACCGGCTACCAGTGCCTGGAAATCCAGAGCCATCAGCTGTTTTTCAATTGGATTATAGTCAATATTTTTTACCAGGGCATCAACTTTTTCGCCTTCGATGTCCAAGTAAACCTGTGTACCTTCTTTATTTGCTTTAATGAATTTGGCTGCCTCGGCACCGTTAAACTGAAGTGCTACAGGCTCTTTCATTTCTTTTCCACTAAGAATTCCTGTGACGTAACCCTCACGTCTTAATTTTTTAGCTTTTACATTCGGGTTTCTTTTCTCTGCTTTCAATGTGATCATGTCAAATTCCTCCTCCTGATGCATGGATTCCGGTAATGTTGCTGTTCGCGCTGTTCGCAGTAACACGAATTCTGCATTTCTTTTCTGACTGGGATTATTATAGCACTTCTCGGACGAGGTGGCTAACAAAAAGTTAGAAAATTTAAGAATAATATTTTGTATTGTTTAACTTATGTACAAAACTTCAAGGGTAAAATTAGACAAAAACAAAGTATATATTTGAGATTTTACAGAAAAAATTAAAACAACATAAAAAATTGCACAAATCAAGTGATCATAAAAGCCTGAAAGTTGGCATTTATCTGGAAGAGAGGCAAGTATTAAATATGAATATTCTATTTTTATTTGATTCAGATATGCGAGGAGACGGGAAATATCCATATTGCTGACATATTGGAGAGAGCTGTTGTGATCAATGTAATAAAAATTGGAAGATATGATGCAGGACAGAGATGACGGCGAAAGAAGGTGGCAACATAACACGATGGGTATTTTACTCTGGAGAAAGAATTTAACGGAATTGCATATAATTTCTGAAACAATTTAACATACAATTCACAAAGCTTTATCTCAATCACGATATCTGAACAGCCGGAAAAATCCTATACTACAAACTATGTGAGCGAGAGAAGAGAAAGGAGATAAATAATGTCAGAAATTGCACTTAGAAATGTATGTAAGCAATTTGATTCGGAGCATTACGGTGTGAAGGATTTTAATCTTGATATACATGATAAAGAGTTTGTGATCTTTGTAGGTCCGTCCGGATGTGGAAAATCCACCACTTTGCGTATCATCGCAGGCTTGGAGGAGATCACAGACGGTGAGCTGTGGATCGACGGTGAGCTTTCCAATTATCTGGAACCGAAGGAGAGGGGAATGTCCATGGTGTTCCAGAACTATGCCTTATATCCGAACATGACGGTTTACGGAAATATGGCATACGCCCTGAAGATCCGTAAGCTTCCGAAGGATGAGATCGACAGAAAGGTCCATGAGGTGGCAAAGATCCTGGAGATCGACCAGCTTCTTGACCGGAGGCCGGCGGCTCTTTCCGGCGGTCAGAAACAGCGAGTTGCCATTGGAAGTGCAATTATCCGGAAGCCGAAAGCCTTTCTCATGGATGAGCCCCTTTCCAACCTGGATGCAAAGCTCCGTGCTCAGATGCGTGTGGAGCTTGTGAAATTACATAAACAGCTGGACACCACCATTATTTATGTAACGCACGACCAGACAGAGGCCATGACTCTTGGGACTAAGATCGTGGTCATGAAGGATGGTCTGATCCAGCAGGTGGGAGCGCCTCAGAGTATTTATGACAATCCGGTAAATCTTTTCGTGGCAGGCTTCCTTGGTTCTCCGTCCATGAACTTTTTCCGGTGTACGGTAAAAGCAGAAGAAAATAATCGCACGGCCCTTCTTCTGGATGATGCCAAAACTGTGAAAAAGGTTTATCTGGACGGAACCAGAGGAAAACAGATCGCAGACAGATATAACGGCAGACACGTGATCCTTGGAATCCGTCCGGAGGATATCTACGAGTTTGATGAGGCGAAAAAGCTTGGTATTGAAAATGAAAGCGTAGATGTAGATGAGCCTGTAGTAAACCGGGAGATGCTGGGAGCGGAAGTGATCCTCTATTTTGATGAGCAGGGCAAAACCCTGGCAGTCCGCTTAAGTCCGGAAAATCAGACACAGGTAGGGGAGAAGGTTTCTCTGTATTTTGATATGGAGAAGGCCCATGTGTTTGATCCGGAGACAGAAGAAAATATTTTTGTGTCATGAATTTATGTCACGGAAGAGCTTGAGTACAGGCAGATCAGCCTGTAGATAGAATCTGATTATGCAAGGAGGAGAAATAGTTATGGAAAATAACAGCAAAAGCAAGATCACACCGTACTTATATCTGGTGCCTTGTATGCTTATTTTTGGAATTTTTCTGTTTTATCCGTTTGTGAAAACAATTTATTTAAGTCTTTACAAGACTAACAAGATGGGACAGGCAAAGCTGTACGTTGGTCTGGGAAACTATAAAGAACTGCTTCAGTCAGCATCCTTTATCAACAGTCTGAAGGTAACGCTGATCTTTGTGCTGATCGTTGTGGTCGGCGGCATGCTTCTTGGTCTGATCGCAGCAGTGCTTTGTAACAAGGCGTTTCCGGGAATCCGGGTGTTCAGTACATCCTATGCTCTGCCAATGGCTATCGCATCCAGCTCTGCAGCAATGATCTTCCAGATCATGCTCCACCCGGCAGTAGGTATTGTGAACAAGCTTACCGGCCTGGATATCAACTGGCTGAACGATCCGAACACGGCTCTGATCTGCGTAGCCATTCTTACTGCGTGGCTGAACAGCGGGATCAATTTTCTGTATTTTTCCGCAGGACTCGGGAATATTGATGAGACCATTTATGAGAGAGCTTCTGTGGATGGAGCCAGCAGTGTGCAGCAGTTTTTCAGCCTGACGCTTCCGGGACTTTCCCCGATCATGTTTTACACACTGGTGGTAAATATCATACAGGCATTTCAGTCCTTTGGACAGATTAAGATCCTGACAGAGGGCGGTCCTAATGAGTCTACCAATGTTATTGTTTATTCCATTTACAGGGATGCGTTTTTTAACTACCGCTTCGGAAGTGCGGCAGCCCAGTCTGTTATCCTGTTTGTGATCATCATGATCATCACACTGATCATGTTCCGTATTGAGAAGAAGGGAGTGAATTACTGATGAGCCAGATGGAAAATATGGCAGTCCCGGCAGTGGGAAATATGTCAAAAGAGGAGCTTCTGGAGCTGAAAAAAGCTATGAATGCAAAAGCTCTTGCAAAGAGAAGGACAAGAACAGCACTCCGTGTTACGGCAAATGTGGTGTTTGCAGTTCTGATCCTGCTTCCATTGCTTTATGCCATCAGTATTGCACTGATGCCTTCCAGTGAACTGTTTACTACAGAGTTGAATCTCTTTCCCAAGAATCCGACCTTTTCCAACTTTATCAATGCATTCCGCACCGTTCCACTTCTCCGATTCATATTGAATTCCTTTATCATGGCGGGATGCATTACCATCGGACAGATCATTACCTGTTCTCTTGCTGCTTTTGCGTTTTCTTTCCTGGAATTCAAAGGAAAAGGTATTCTCTTCATGGTTGTGATGGCAACCATGATGGTTCCGGGAGAGGCAACGATCATTTCCAACTACCTGACGGTATCAAGCTGGGGAATGCTGGATACTTATCAGGTACTGATCGTGCCTTACCTTACATCCGCAATGGGAATTTTCCTGTTCCGCCAGTTTTACATGACTTTCCCGATCTCACTGTATGAATCGGCAAAGCTTGATGGCTGCAGCAATCTGAAATTTATCGTAAGGATCCTGCTTCCGCTGACAAAATCCGCTATTGGCGCTATGGCAGTGTATACCTTTATCAACGCATGGAATATGTACATGTGGCCGCTGCTTGTAACAGGCTCCAACAATATGCGGACCGTTCAGATCGGTATCAGTATGCTGGATAGTGTGGATTCACAGTCCATCACCCTGATGATCGCAGGTGTTGTTATGATCATCATTCCGTCCATTTCCATTTTTATCGTTGGACAGAAACAGCTGATCAGAGGAATGTTCTCGGGTGCAGTTAAGGGCTGATATCGGAGCAGGCAGCAACCCTGCAGCATCCTGCTGTAAGGGGAAAAATAATGCAAAAAGATACTGCAAAGTCGTAAGACGGGCAGTTCATCTTATATAAAAAAATGAAAAAAGAGAAAATTTTTCAAGAGGAGAAAAAAGTTATGAAGAAAAAAATCATCGCAGCTTTCCTTACCACAGCAATGACTATCGGTTCTCTTTCCGGAGTAACTGTATTCGCCGCAGATGCCGGCACAGATGAAAAAGTGGAAATGGCAGATGCTTCCGATGTAGACGGAACTACCATTACCTTCTGGCATTCCATGGGTGGTGTCAATGGTGAGGCAATCGATACACTGGTAAAAAAATTCAACGATGAGAATGAATACGGAATTACTGTAGATGCTCAGTATCAGGGTGAATATGATGATTCCCTGAACAAGCTGAAAAGTGCACAGATCGGAAACATGGGTGCGGATCTTGTACAGGTATATGAGATCGGAACAAGATTCATGATCGATTCCGGATGGATCGTGCCTATGCAGCAGATGATCGACGCAGATAGCTACGATGTATCTGAGATCGAGCCGAACCTGGCTGCATACTACACCATCGACAATGAGCTGTACTCCATGCCGTTCAACTCTTCCACACCGATCATGTATTACAACAAGGACATGTTTGATAAAGCAGGCATCACAGAAATTCCGGACAGCCTGGAGGGCATCGGTGAGATCGGACAGGATCTTCTGGACAAAGGCGGCGCAGGCGAGGTAATGTCTCTTGGAATCTACGGATGGTTCTTCGAGCAGTTTATCGGAAAGCAGGGCCTTGAGTATGCAAACAACGGAAACGGACGTAAAGAGGCTGCTACAGCTGTTGCTTTTGACGAGAATGATGCTGCAAAGAATATCCTTACAGCATGGAAGAATCTTAACGACAAGGGCTTTGCACCGGTCGTAGGAAAAGGCGGCGATGCTGGTCTGGCAGATTTCTCAGCAGGAAAATCTGCGATCACTCTTGGCTCCACAGCTTCCCTGAAACAGATCCTTCAGGATGTAAACGGAAAATTTGAGGTTGGTACTGCATACTTCCCGAAGATCAAATCCAGTGACGAGGGCGGTGTTTCCATCGGTGGTGCATCTCTTTGGGCACTGAACAACAATGATCCGAAAAAGCTTCGTGCAACATGGGAGTTCGTAAAATTCCTGATCTCTCCGGAGTCTCAGGCTTACTGGAACGCACAGACCGGATATTTCCCTGTAACTGTAAAGTCTCAGGAAGAGCAGGTATTTAAGGATAATGTTGCAAAATATCCGCAGTTCCAGACAGCGATCGACCAGCTCCATGATTCTTCCGCCGACTATGTAGGCGCTCTGTTAAGTGTATTCCCGGAGGCAAGAGCTACCGTGGAATCCGAGATTGAGAGCATGCTCAACGGAAAAGAGGATGTGGATACAGCTGTGAAAAACATGGCAGATTCCATCAACAAATCCATCGAAGAGTATAACCTGGTGAATGAATAATTCGAAAAGGCGTGGAAACTGAAAAAGAAAAATAAATATATACAGCCAAAAATCCCCGGGTAAGCTCCTGGGGATTTTTGCTATAGTCACGGAAAAAAACATCCTGACAGGAAAATATCAGGAGAAAAATCAGAGGAATCTCTGGACGTAAGAGTATATATTGGCTATAATGATGAAGTTAATATCTACTCCTCAGGAAGGAAGAAAAATCTGTGAATAGAAGTAAAAGAGAAGATTATAAGAGATTTGTGGTATTTTGTCTGGCAAGTCTGATCGTAATCGCACAGGCAGCAATCTTTGCTTATGTATGGTATGATTTTTACAGTGACCTGATCCTGAAGCCATTCTGGAGAAAAGGTAACTGGGTAATGATCCTGATCTATGCGCTGATCTATCTGATGTTTGCCAAGCTTTACGGAGGTCTGAAGGTAGGCTATCTGAAGCGTATCGATGTATTTTATTCATTGACGCTGGCAACGATCTGTACCAATGTTGTGACGTATTTTCAGATCACACTGATCAACAGATGGTTTATGTCGGCCAGACCGGTGATCGAAATGACCGGAGTCCAGCTTGTTGTGACGGTACTGTGGATCTGGGGCTCCAGGTATATTTACTCCAGACTGTACGGAGCCAGAAGGCTGCTGGTAATCTACGGAGACCGTGATCCCGGTGATGTGATCCACAAGATGAACACCCGAAAGGATAAATACGATATCAGCGGTAAGGTTCATATCCGTGAGGGCGAAGAGAAGATCCATGCCATGATGGAAGATTATGAAGGCGTGATCATCTGGGATCTTCCGTCCCAGATCCGAAACAGGTATCTGAAATACTGTTTTTCTCATTCCATCCGCTGCTATATGAGCCCGAAGATTTCCGATATCATCCTGCTTGGAACAGACAGGATCCATCTGTTTGATACGCCGCTTCTGATGTGCAGGAATCAGGGACTTTCCATGGAGCAGCGTGCAGCCAAGAGAGTTCTGGATATCATTGTTTCCGGACTTGGGATCATCGTATCCTCACCCATCATGCTGATCATTGCCATTGCGGTGAAGGCTTATGACGGCGGTCCGGTATTTTATCTCCAGGATCGTCTTACCTATCAGGGAAAGGAATTCCGCATCCGGAAATTCCGAAGCATGTGTGTGGATTCCGAGAAGAACGGAGCGCGTCTTGCGTCTAAGCACGATTCCCGTATCACACCGGTAGGACATGTTCTGCGTAACCTGCATCTGGATGAGCTTCCCCAGCTGTTTAACGTGTTTATGGGTGATATGTCTCTTGTAGGTCCACGTCCGGAACGAGATGTGATCATGCAGGAATATGAGCAGGAAATCCCGGAATTCCACTATCGTCTTAAGGTAAAAGCCGGACTGACCGGTTATGCTCAGGTATATGGCAAATATAACACCACACCGTATGATAAGCTGAAGCTGGATCTGTTTTATATTGAAAATTATTCATTCCTTCTGGATATCAAGCTTCTGTTTATGACTGTAAAGATCTTTTTCCAGAAAGAAGTTTCCGAGGGCGTGGATGATAATCAGAAGAACGCTCTTAAGGATTCCGAAGACAAAAAATAAGTAACGAAACGAAATGCGTGTCAGGCTGCGGCAGATCATCCTGACGCGCATTTTGTGGATAGAGAGGACGGAGGTTGTTTTTATGGAAAAGCCGTTGGTTTCCGTAGTGATGCCCGTATATAACGGGGAAAGATATATTGGAAAAGCGATCGAATCAGCACTGGGACAGGAGGTTCCGGTAGAAGTGCTGGTCATTGATGACTGTTCTGCAGACGGCACAGAACTTGCTGTAATGAAATATATGGACAGCGGAAAGATCCGTTATATCCAAAATGAACAGAATATGGGGGCTGCCCGTTCCAGAAACCGGGGCGTAAAGGAAGCCCGGGGAAAATATATCGCATTTCTGGATGCGGATGACTGGTGGGAAAAGGGCAAGCTGAAATCCCAGACAGAGGTTATGGAACAGACCGGCTGTGCGATCTGCTCCACCGGAAGAGAGCTGATGACGCCGGATGGGCGCACTACCGGCAAATATATTCCGGTAAAGGAACGGATCACATACAGGGAGCTTCTGAAGCATAACAGCATCAACTGTTCTTCCGTATTGCTGCGCAGAGAAGATGCACTTGCGTTTCCAATGGAGCATGATGACAGCCATGAAGATTACATTACCTGGCTCCGGATCCTGAGAAAGGGAGGATTTGCAGCAGGGATCAACAGACCTTACCTGAAATACCGGCTCAGTGAAGGGGGGAAATCCAGAAATAAGCTGAAGTCTGCGGCAATGACTTATCAGGTGTATCGGTATGTGGGATATGGTCCGCTGAAGAGTCTGTTTTTCTTTGTTTCCTATGCGCTCCACGGGATATGGAAATACCGTTGAAAAATTCTGGAAGAGGTGAATAATTCTGACATATATTAATTCTTTATTTCCAAATTCATAAATATATGTTATTATTTATTCATACTTTTATCAAATATTACAAGGTGGAAACAAATGAAACAGAGAACGGATAGCCAGGGAGTTCCGTATTCTTACCTGGTCGATAACATTAAAGTAGTACTGATCTTTCTTGTCGTATTTAATCATCTGATCGCATTTCAGCTGGTCAAGGTGGACATGGTGGTGCGTTATGTATGGTATGGGATCACCATTTTTCACATGCCTGCTTTTATTTTTATATCTGGATATCTTTCCAAGAAGCCACAGGATGTACTGAAGAATGTGAAGAATCTGCTGATCCCTTATATTCTTGGATACAGTCTGACCTGGTATGCTTATATCTGGACCGGCAGAAGCATGGATTATGAGCTGCTCCGTCCGTCCGGAACAGTTATGTGGTATGTGTTGGCACTGTTTATCTACAGGCTGACTATCGAAGCACTTGGCAAGATACGTTTTATCGTGCCTCTGAGCATTATTTTTGCATTGTGGGCAGGAACAAGACCGGAATTTACGACTTATCTTTCAAGCTCCAGGATTGTTGTATTTTTTCCGTTTTTTGTGGCAGGCTATCTGTGGAAGAGTGATTACACAGACGTGGTCCGTAAATTCAAGGGTAAATGGATCCTGCTCCTGGTTTCAGCCCTGCTTTTGTATGCAGTTCCGAATTTTATGATCGCCAATGAGATCCCGGTAGATATTTTCCGTGGGAATCATACGTATCAGTTATCGGGAATGGATGATATCACAGGAATGCTGATCCGCCTTCTGATGTATCTGGTATCTTTTGTGCTGGTGCTGACGCTTCTGGCATTGATCCCGGATGTGAAGCTGCCGGTTACCTTTGTTGGAAGAAATACCATGGGGATTTATTTTTTCCATTATCCGATCATGATCGTACTCAACGGCCTGCTTCTTCTCAGCATCCCGCAGATGCTGAATGTCTGGGTGCTTTTCGGAGTATCCTGGGTGCTTGTGCTGATCCTTGGAAGCAAGCCGGTATCTTTCCTCTACGGAGGGGTACTAAACCTGCTTACATTTATTCTGTTCAAACGTGAGAGGCAGGTGCAGGATGAAGGACTTGAGGATGAATATGATGAAGATGACCGTTATGAGATCATACTGAAAAGAAAGAAAGCCATTGAGGAGCTTGCGGCAACTCTGGACGAGGAGGATGCACGTAAGGTGAAGGACGATGTGGCGGCTGTACTGGAACATGAGACAGAAGAGACGGAAGAAATCCGTGGCGAGGATTTCTTTGTAGATGAGGATCTTGAGATGGAGGAAGGCATGGATGATGCCGGAGCTCCACAGGAATTTGAGCAGCTCCAGGACCTGGATGATATATTAAAGATCACAGAACCGCAGGGGGAAATGGAAGTGCTTTTGAAAAATAAAGAAGAGAAAGCGCAGGATTAAATTAATAATGAAAAAAGTCATTACTTACGGTACCTTTGATCTGTTCCACCAGGGACATTACAATATTCTGAAAAGAGCCAGGGAGCTGGGGGATTATCTTGTTGTGGGTGTCACCAGTGAAAGCTATGATATCGAACGCGGCAAGCTGAATGTACAGGACAGCCTTCTGAAGCGTATCGAAAATGTCCGCAAGACTGGTTTTGCGGATGAGATCATTGTAGAGGAATATCAGGGGCAGAAGCTAAATGACATTACAAAATACAATATCGACCTTCTGGTAGTCGGTTCGGACTGGCGTGGCAAATTTGATTATCTGAAGAATTACTGTGAGGTCGTTTATCTGGAACGTACCAAAAATATTTCCAGTACCAAGCTCAGAAGTGAGGGTATGATCTACAGCATGGGCATTGTTACGGATGATACAGAGGACAACGAAATGGTGATGGAGTCCAAGTATGTCAGCGGACTGCATGTAGAAAGTGTGTATTCCGAGGACGTTTTTGTTGCGAGAGAATTCTGTGACAGATACGAACTTGACTCTTATGGTACAGATTACGGGCAGTTTCTGGAAGGATTGGATATCATTTATATCCGATCCGGTCTGAAAAACAGGGCAGATTATATCCGAAAGGCACTGGAATGTGATAAATATGTGATCAGTGACACGCCTATGGCTCTGGAACCGGAAGAGATAAGAGAGCTGTTTGCACTGGCAAAGGCACATCAGGTTGTTCTGGTAGAGAAGCTTACCATGGTCTATCTGCGCGCTTTTACGCAGCTCGTCTGGCTGACACATGGAGCGCTTGTGGGAGATGTGGTAGCTGTAAAATGCGCGATTTCACAGGATGATTTTGAGGGCGGAAAAAATTTCAGCGAAACAGTCAGCCAGGCGCTGTGTGCATGCATCAAGCTTCTCGGTAAGGATTACCTGGAGGTGAAGAGCAATGCGGTGAAAAGCAGTGACGGCTGCTTTATTTATGATATGATCACGATGAAGTATCTCCGGGCACTGGCGACCATTGAGATTGGAACAACGGTGGATGTGGAAAACGAGCTTGCGATCATCGGAACCAGGGGGCGTATCACCGTACCCGGTGACTGGTGGAATACCGGATATTTTGAAGCCAAAATAGAAGGTCAGGAATTCCTGAAACGCTACAGCTTTAATTTTGAGGGAAATGGTCTTCGCTATCTGCTTCAGGAGCTGGTCATCATGATTCGTGACAGACGGACAGAATGTACGAGATTTTTTTATGAAGAATCAGAAACTCTGGCTGAGCTTTTGAAAATAATTAATCAAAGAGGTTGACAGATGACAGAAAAACAGAAGCTTCTTTTGCAGCTCTTCCGGGAGGTTGACGCGATCTGCAAAAAGCATGATCTTAGATATGTAATGGCCGGAGGTACTCTGATCGGTGTTCTTCGAAATGAAGGCTTTATCCCATGGGACGATGATGTGGACATTTACATGCCCAAAAGTGACTGGGATAAATTTGTAGAAATATGTCAGAACGAGATGCCGCCGAACCGGGCGGTTTATTGTGCAGAAGTGGATCGTAATTATACCAACGGTTTTCCGCGCTACGGAAGTACGGATACCTGTGCGATCCACAAGCATCAGATCATAGGGGACGACAAGGCTGGTGAGATCATTGACGTACTGACTCTGGATCCCATTCCGGATGATGACCGTGAGTATGAGAAATACCGGGACCATATGATGATCTATACGGAACTTCTGAATATCAGCATGGTCGTGGGAGTCAGATGGGAAATTTCTCCCTGGCGGTATCTGTACTGGCTTTTCCGCTATACCTTCTGCGGAAAGGACAGAACCTTAAAGAAATTGGAGAAGATCATGTTTTCTTATAAAGAAGAGGAGTGCAGCCGCTATGCCATGCGATGGGGAGGCTGCCCGTTTCTTTTTGACAAGAATATGATGTTCCCTGTAAAATATATGGACTTCGAGGGCGAAAAGGTTATGATCCCTCACAGGACCAGCGATTATTTGATCTGGCATTACGGGGACGAATGGTCCTATATACCGCCTCATGGGGAAAGAGAATCTCATGAGTCTGTTGATGTTCCGGGCGCCAGCTATCAGGAGGTGCGGGATGAATATATGCCAAGGATCGACAAAAAACGTATCCGCAGACAGATGCTTTTCCGCAAATTCTACTGCCTTCTTATGGCAAAGGGAGACCATAAACAGGATGACAGACGAAGAAGAATCAAAGCCGGTGTTGTAGCCCAGGATGTGTCTGCCCGACTGATGAGATCCGAAAAAACAGCGGAGACCCTGCTGAAAGAGAGAAGATATGATGTGCTTGGTGAGATCTTTGAGGAGTATTACCGTGTACAGCTCAGCATGGAGTTTATCGGGCGTGAGGATTTTAACGGGATCCGTCCGTTCTATCATCCGATCCTGATCCCGCTGGAGGATAAGGCTTTTCAGGCGGCCATGCTGACACTGATCTATCAGGAGCGTGTTTCCAAGGCATACCGTATGTACGAGGTACGCAAGAAAATGGATCATCTTACTCCGGAAATGGAGCAGACAGTGGAGGATATCCGCCGTTTCCGAAAAGCAGCCAGCCACTATGAATTTAAAGAAATGCAGGAAGCAGAGGCGATCGTGGATGATCTTCTCAGAAAATATCCGGATGCTCCGGGATTCCTGAAATTTAAATGCCGGTTTGTGATGGAGCGCCTGGAAGGACCGCAGAATGCTTCGGAAGCGGAGAAATTTCTGTCTTACTGCCTGAGAGTATTTCCCCAGGATGGATATTTTATGAAATATAAGGGGGATCTTCTCTGGAAAAAGGGCCTCCGGAACGAAGCAATGGCAGAGTATCTGAAAGCCAGAGAATGCACCAATAATGGCATTGTGCAGCTGGAACTGGATAAATTCCTGAAAAAACAGAAGTCCCAGGCAATCCGGGACTGTCGGGATCTGCTTGGAAGCCAGAGAAGATCAGAAGCACTCTCTCTGATGGAATTTTGGAGTAGACTGATGCCGGAGGATGAGGAGATCAGAGGCGCTCTTTATCTTGCAAAGGTATATTCTGTCCGTACAAAAGGGGAGCTGGAAGAGCTGGTGAGAGAGCTTTGCAAAGAACTGGGGATCACCGGTAATTCTCTAAGGGAGGGAACCCTTGAGGAGCCGGTGTACAAAGAGGCACTTACCTGTGCATGGCAGAGATTCGGCTATCCCAAAGCACTGGCAGAGGGCCGTACCAGGATCCTGTGCAGTGAGGAAGAGGGCGAGATGGAATATCTGGCAGAGGAGATCCGCAGCTTTCTGGTCCATAAGGAATGGCAGGGAGAGGTATACAAGCTTCTGGGAGATATCCGGAAGAAACAGGGGCGTACCCGGGAAGCCTTCGAAAATTATTTCCTGGCATTGGATCATGAGCCGCATCCCTATATAAAAAATGAGCTTTCCAGGATCTTCCTGGAGGATCTTTACGATGGAAGCCGGCGTACCGGATTTTTCGCAAAGAAGGCAGACGTGACAGAATTTCTGAACAGCTGGCTGGATAAGTATAAAAGTCAGGAGGAGCTTCAGGAGCTTCTGAAGCGGATCCTGTAATGACAGATCAACAGAAACGAGGCAGAGTGTATTGAACAGAGAACAGCAGAAAGTACTGGAACTTCTAAAAGAAATAGATACCATATGCAGAAAAAATAAGATCACATATTATCTTTCTCCGTATCTTACCCTCTGTGCGGTAACGGAGCGCCCTTTTCCCATGAATCCGGCAAGCAATGATATTTATATGAAGACCGGTGATATGGCCCGGTTTAAAAACATCTTTGACGAAGAACCGGAGCTGCGCAGAGCTCTGGAATCTATGGAGAATAACAGCCGTTTCCCCGGATTTTTTCTGCGTTATACAGATAAAGATACATTGTTTTATAAGCTGGACGAGTATGGAAAATACAAACATCCGGGACTGGGGATCAATATCCTTCCGCTGCAGTGTGAATATGGTCCAAAGGGAAAATATCTCTGGAACCGTATGCGCGAAGAGGGATGGAAGAGGATCTACGGAAAAAAAGGCAAGTGGCGGAACCGGCGTGAGCTGGGATGTATCTGGATGGTGCGAGTCCTTTCCCTTTGCGGACGAGGCTGGCTGGCAAAGAGCATATTCCGGGATCTGCTCCGGCAGCCGCAGGATGGCGCAAAAACATATGTACTCCGATATTTTGACCAGAATCTTTATTTTCCTGCGCATATTTTTGAAAATCCCGGGGAGGCAATGCTTGGAGGAGAATCCTTTATGGTCCCGGGAAACACAGACAGCTATCTCACCCGGGCCTACGGCAAAAATTATCGAAATAAGTCAATGGAAAACTATGTTCCCGGCTCGCTGGTGGTGTGCAGCACACTGATCCCATGTGAGGAATTTCTGCAGCAGTCAAAGGAACTGAAGAAATTTGCTTCTGTCAGGAAGAAAAGGGAAAAGCGCAGGCAGTTTGGAATGAATTACCGGGAATATCTTGCACAGTGCTGGGATTATGCAAAATTCTGCGGGGAAAAATATACCTGTGCACTGGCTTATCGCAAAAAGCTCAGCTATATCCGGAATCTCTTCAAAAATGAAGATTATGTGGAACTGGAAAAAGCATTTGCAGGATATACCAGGATGAATGATCGCTGCCTGAAATATGAAGAAGCATTTGAAACAGATCCGGAGGTTTTTGACCTGTATCTTAAGTATCTGGAAAAAACAGGAAGGATCTCGTATATGGAGAAGGTAAAAAAATATGTCTAAGGTCAAGCTTACAGATTATGTTGTGGAATTTTTGCAGAAAAAAGGGATCCATGATTTCTTTGGATACCAGGGAACCATGATCGCACATCTGGTAGATTCCATTGAGAAGAATCCCCATGTAAGAAGTCATTCCAGCTATCATGAGCAGGGAGCTGCTTTTGCCGCCTGTGGTTATGCTCAGGCAAAGAATGCCTGCGGCTGTGCCTATGCCACCAGTGGTCCGGGAGCTGCCAATCTGCTTTCCGGTGTGGCAGATGCGTATTTCGATTCTCTTCCGGTGATCTTTATCACCGGACAGCTGAATACCTATGAATATTCCGGTATTACAGGCCTTCGTCAGCAGGGCTTTCAGGAGATCGATATGGTTTCCATGGCAAAGCCGGTAACCAAGTACGCGGTGCAGGTCCGTGATCCGAAAAATATCGTTCGTGAACTGAATCTTGCATGGCAGATCGCCAATACAGGACGGAAAGGGCCGGTTCTTATCGATCTTCCTATGAATGTGCAGAGAGGCGAGGTGGAAGATCCGGCTTATGATATGGAATTTTCCGAGGAAGAGATCGAGACAGCTGTATATGGAAAAAATGATCCGGAAAACGGGGCAGCCTTTTACAGGGATGCAGTTGCAAAGGCGGATTCTTCTGATGGAGCAGAGGCGGCAGAATATATTCTGAATAAGATCAGGACTGCAAAACGGCCGGTATTTATGATCGGTCACGGAGCTTCCGGAGAAGCAGAAAAAATGCTCACAGATCTGGCGCGTGCCCATCACATTCCAGTGATCACAAGCGTACTTGCCCGGTCCGCACTGAGCTTTGATGATCCTTTGAACTTCGGGTGCATCGGAGGTGCCTACGGACACCGGTATGCAAATATGATCGCCAATGCAAAAAGCGACCTTCTGCTCTGCTTTGGAATTTCCCTGTGTACCCGTCAGATTGGTACTAAGGTTCATGAGTTTGCGAAGAATGCCGAAATCATCCGTGTGGATATTGATCCTTATAATCTTCAAAGAGAGATCCATGAGGGAAGAGAAGGTGAGAAATGCTTTTGCGTCAGCGCAGAGACTGTGGTGCGTAAGCTGACAGAGCAGCAGGCACAGATCGGTTCCTATGAGGAATGGCTTGCTGTCTGCCAGAAGATCCGTAAGGAACTCTGGAAAGTGGACGATGAGACACCGCAGCGTTATCCGAACCGCATGATCGCATACTTGAGTGATCAGCTTTCCGATACCGGAGCGGTTGCTGTGGATGTGGGACAGCATATGGTCTGGAGCTATCAGTCCTTCCACAATCAGCAGGGGCAGAAGACACTTTTTTCCGGCGGACATGGTGCTATGGGATATGCACTTCCGGCGGCTATCGGAGCTTATTATGCTACCGGCAAGCCGGTGGCATGTATCTGCGGAGACGGAGCCTTCCAGATGAATATCCAGGAGCTGCAGTGGGTGAAGCGCGAGAATATCCCGGTGAAGATGATCGTAATGAATAATGAGGCGCTGGGAATGATCCGTCATCTTCAGAGAGATTATTTTGACTGTGTATATGCGGATACCTCCGATGGCAGCGGATTCTCGTCCTGCGATTTTACAGATGTGGCGCAGGCTTACGGAATTCCTGCAAAGCGCATCCAGGGAGAAGACGTGGAAAAATATGCCGGTGGATTCCTGGAGCAGAACGGGCCGGAGCTTCTGGAGATCATGCTGGAGCATGGAACCTACGCATACCCGAAGACCTGTCTGGGCGAGCCGATCCACAATCAGCAGCCTTATATACCGAAACCGATATTTGATGAACTGATGGAGCTGTAAAATGGGAAAAATAACTGTGATCACAGGCGGTACCTCCGGAATCGGAAGAGGGATCGCCGAAAAGATCCTGGCAGAGTCAGCAAAAGCTGACAGGATCTTCGTAACATATGGACATGATGAGAAGAAGGCACTGTCGTTTCAGGAGAGCCTTCCTGAGGAAAAAAGATCTCAGGTGACTTTGATAAAGGCAGATATGTCTTCCTATGAAGAGATGATGGTTTTTGTGGAGGAGCTGAAAAAGCAGACAGACCATATTGACTGGCTTGTAAGCAATGCCGGCATCAGCACCTACGCAAAATATGAAGACTACAGCTTTGAGGAGTGGACACGGATCGTAAACACCAATCTTTCCGTACCTGTATTTATGGTAAAAGAGCTGAGATCCATGATGGTAGAGGGCGGCAGTGTGCTCTTTACCGGTTCCTATGCAGGACAGCAGGCGTATTCTTCCTCCCTTGTATATGGAGTCACCAAGGCAGCCATCCATTTCCTGACAAGATCCCTGGTAAAGGAATTTGAGCCAAAGGGCATCACAGTCAACGCTATTGCACCTGGCTTCATCGAAACTCCGTGGCACAGCGCCCGCACCCAGGAGAGCTACGACCGTATCAACCGGAAGATCGCACTCCACAGGTTTGGAACTGTGGAGGAAGTGGCGGATATGGCTTATGCAGTGCTGTCTAACGGATATATGAACGGCAGTGTGGTGGATATTCACGGTGGTTATGACTACTTTTAACCGCTTGCCTATCAGTTGAAAGTGCGCAGGAAGACAGAAGAAGACATGTTGTGCCTGCACATAAGGGTCTTCTTCTGTCTTCCTGTACAGGGGCGACGTCCCGAAAACGAAATGCAGCGAAGCAGAATCGGGTTTGCGCACTTGAGACGTCCGTACGGAATCTGTGAAATTCTTTATATTTAAGCGAAAAAGGCTTGACTTGCACACCTGCTCTGTGATAAAATTGACGAGCGACATGGAAGTTAGGTCTTTTTTTTATGCCCGAAAATGACGACGGATATACGTTCCGGGCGGCATAGAAGACCATGCAAATGAAAACACTGGAGGTGGAAGTTGTGCGCGTTAAGATTACATTAGCATGCACCGAGTGCAAGCAGCGTAACTACAATATGACGAAGGAGAAAAAGAACCATCCTGAGAGAATGGAGACCAAGAAATATTGTAAGTTCTGTCATACACACACTCTGCACAAGGAAACAAAGTAATCACAGAGATTTGTGAGGTTATGCTATGGAAAAACAGAAATCTGAGGATAAGCCGCAGAAGAAAAGTTGGTTTCAGGGACTTCAGTCAGAATTTGAGAAGATTGTCTGGACAGACCGTCCCACACTGGCAAAGCAGACTGTTGTGGTCGTGATCATCACGATCATCCTGGCAGTGGTTATCAGTGTAATGGATTCCGGAATTCTGGAATGCATTAATTTCTTAATGAAGTAAGGACAAGGTGATTATATGTCAGAAGCAGCAAAATGGTACGTTGTCCATACCTATTCCGGGTATGAGAACAAGGTAAAAGCCAACATTGAAAAGACGATCGAGAACAGACACCTGGAAGACCAGATCCTAGAGGTACGTGTTCCGCTGCAGGATGTAGTGGAGATGAAGAACGGAACCTCAAGACAGGTTCAGAAAAAGATGTTTCCAGGCTATGTGCTTCTCAATATGGTGATGAATGACGATACCTGGTACGTTGTCCGTAATACCCGCGGTGTTACAGGATTCGTAGGACCGGGATCAAAGCCTGTGCCTCTTACAGAAGAGGAAATGATGCCGCTTGGTATCCAGAAACCGGATATCGAAGTGGACTTCGCAGAGGGCGACATGGTAGTCGTTACCGGTGGTGCATGGAAAGATACCGCAGGTGTGATCACAGGTATCAACATGCAGAAACAGACGGTAACGATCAATGTTGAGCTTTTCGGTCGTGAAACACCGGTAGAAATAAGTTTCACAGAAATCAAAAAAGCTGAGTAATTCAAAAACAAGGTAACAGCAAGTGGGAGGGACACACCCCCGCCAATACCACATAGGAGGTGCCGAAAATGGCAAAGAAAGTAACAGGATATATCAAATTACAGATTCCGGCTGGTAAAGCAACTCCAGCACCACCTGTAGGTCCGGCTCTTGGACAGCATGGTGTAAACATCGTACAGTTTACTAAGGAGTTCAACGCAAGAACAGCTGATCAGGGAGATCTTATCATCCCGGTTGTCATCACTGTTTACGCTGACAGAAGTTTCAGCTTCATAACCAAGACTCCGCCGGCAGCAGTTCTTCTTAAGAAAGCTGCAAACATCAAATCTGGTTCCGGTACACCGAACAAGACCAAAGTAGCTAAAGTTACTAAGGCACAGGTTCAGGAGATCGCTGAGCTGAAGATGAAAGACCTCAATGCAGCATCCATCGAGGCTGCTATGAGCATGATCGCCGGTACAGCAAGAAGTATGGGAATCGAAGTCGTAGACTAATAAATACCGAAGCTTAAGTTCGGGGTTCCCGTAGAAAAAGTGAAATTTTCAAGTGGGAGGGCTTTTCCCCGCAAATACCACAGGAGGTTATAGAAATGAAACGAGGAAAGAAATATGTGGAAGCTGCGAAAGCAGTAGACCGCGCAACATTATATGATGCACCAGAGGCTATCAGCCTTGTTAAAAAAGCAGCTGTAGCTAAGTTCGACGAGACCATCGAAGTTCACATCCGTACAGGCTGCGATGGACGTCACGCAGATCAGCAGATCCGTGGAGCAGTTGTTCTGCCACACGGAACAGGTAAAAAAGTTCGTGTACTTGTATTTGCTAAAGATGCTAAGGCAGAAGAGGCAAAGGCAGCAGGAGCAGACTTCGTAGGAGCTGAGGACCTCATTCCGAAGATCCAGAACGAGGGATGGCTTGACTTTGACGTTGTAGTTGCAACACCGGATATGATGGGCGTTGTAGGTCGTCTTGGTCGTGTACTTGGACCGAAAGGTTTAATGCCAAACCCGAAAGCTGGTACTGTAACAATGGACGTAACAAAAGCTGTTAACGACATTAAAGCAGGTAAGATCGAGTATCGTCTTGACAAATCCAACATCATCCATGTTCCGATCGGAAAGGCTTCCTTTACCGAGGAGCAGTTAAGCGACAACTTCCAGACGCTTATGGGAGCTATCACAAAGGCTAGACCTAGCACACTGAAAGGTCAGTATCTGAAGAGCGTTACAATCGCTCCGACAATGGGACCTGGTGTTAAGCTTAACCCGATTAAATTAGCTCAGTAATAAATTTTAAATACCCTGTACAGAGGAAACTTTGTATGGGGTATTTTTTTATACATTTATACACCTTGATTTTTGGGGGCAAAAATCCTACAATAAGGCACAAACAGAGTTGTAACAGACTGAAAGCTCATCAGAGCTTTTTCATATAGATTTTACAGAAGAAAATAATAATCATGTTAATATAAAAAAGATGGGGAAAACGTTTCTGTAAGTAAAACTTATAGACGAATTTGTCTGAACAGGGAGTATAAATTGAGATCAAAAAAGCGTAAAGCGAAGAAAATAAAAAAACAGGTAAACAAAATAAAAATGATACTCTGCCTGGTGGTAGAGGCTATCGTGATCCTGACACTTGTAGTGATCATCGGCTGGAATAAAGGGGTAGGTGACTGGATGGAGTCTCTGCAGAGACCGGTTGTCCGTAAGCTTGAGATGAGCGGTATCAACAGTCCCTATGCAGTGCTGATGCAGGTAAAAGGCGGAAAGATCATCGGAAATATGAAGGGCGATGAGAAGATCTATCCGGCTTCCATGACGAAGATCATGACGGTGATCGTGGCTATTGAGAACCTGGATGATCTGGATCAGGAGATCACTCTGACCCAGGAAATGTTCCAGGGGCTTTATGAGCAGGATGCCACCCAGGCAGGCTTTCAGCCCGGTGAAGCCGTGCGGGCCATCGACCTTCTTTATGGTGCCATGCTGCCATCCGGTGCGGAGTGTTGTATCGCACTGGCGGATACCGTAGGCGGTTCCAGGGATGGATTTGTGGAGCTGATGAATAAGAAGGCACAGAGGATTGGAATGAATGGTACACATTTCTGTGATACGACAGGGCTTCATGATCCAGATCATTACAGTACAGTGAGAGATATTGCGGTGCTGCTCAGGTATGCGCTTCGGAACGATACGTTCAGAGAGATCATTGAGAGTCCGCGGCATTCCACAGGAGTGACGAATATCCATCCCAGCGGGATCACATATTACAGTACCATGTTCAAAAATCTTTCTGACCCTTCCGTTACCGGCGGCAAGATCCTGGGCGGCAAGACAGGATATACCAGCGAGGCGGGTCTGTGTCTTGCAAGCTTTGCAGAGATCTACGACAGGGAATACATACTGGTAACGGCAGGCGCATCGGGAAATACCGGAAGCCCGCTCCATGTGGAGGATGCGGTGACGATCTATAACCGCCTTGGAAAAGCTATTGAGGCACAGATGACAGGCAGTGATGGATCGGAGTCTTGAAAAGATAAAGGATAAATTTTGTGTATCGCGAAGCGTGTTGCAGAGAACGGAGTGAACAGTAATGTTTTTGGATAAATAAACACTGGCACAGAGGTGTATGCTGCTGTATTGGCAGCATAACGCTTCTGTGCCGTTTTTTGATTCTTCAAAATGAAATCGTATAGCGGGAACCTGCAATGTATTCACGGCTGATGTAAAGCGGTTTTCCATTAGGAGCTTCCATATAGGAATCCAGGATCAGCACGGGATCGCCGGAAGACAGACGCAAAGTTTTTGCCATATCCGGGGAGGCTGCAGTAACAGAAATGGTGCTGCGGCTGGATTCTGCGATCGTACAGCGGTAGGTGTTTTTGATATATTCAAAAAAAGAACCGTTTTCTACAGCGTTCGGATCAAAATCCGGGAAAAGCCATGTGGGGAGCCAGGTGTGGACATCAATAACCGGAATACTGTCAGCCAGAAGAAGACGTTCCAGGAAAAAAACTTCCTCATCCGAAGTAAGCTGCAGAAAATCAGAGGTTACGCTGTTTGCAGGTTTTTTGCAGAAGGACAGTACGTGAGATTCCGGAATCCGGTCATTCTGACGGCAGGATTCGGAAAAGCTCATATTTTTCTGGGATTCAAATTTCCGGAAGATCATGGGGGATTTTACAAAGGTTCCTTTTCCCTGATGCTTGATAAGATAGCCCTGTGTGCAAAGCTCCTCCACGGTACGTCGGACAGTGATCCGGCTGACATGGTAAAGATTGGCAAGCTCCGGCTCAGGAGGGATTTTTTCTCCGGGCTTATAAGTACCGTTTTTGATCTGCTGGGTGATGATATCCATAAGCTGCTTGTAAAGCGGCTGGATCGAATTTTTATTTAACATGAAAATATCCTTTCTGAGGTTGTTCATAAAAGATATTTTACTATAGTGCGGATGTATTTGTCCAGTAAGGGACAAACCTCTGCAGTGCGTCAGAAGGTATATTGGATGAATAATTAATCATAAATCATGAATATACTCTTTACTATAACGTTATAATATGTTATATTCTTCAAAAAGGTAAAATGCAAAAGTACAAGAAGGAGAAATTCATCTGAAAATCCGAAAAAAACCTGTATTTTCAATGGATTCAGAGGATTCTCAGACGAATTTCCACGAAAACCGGAGGATGAAAATGGACGCAGTAAAAATCGTAAATAAGATCAACAAAGAGCATGGAACAATCAAAAATGTGTATTTTCTTGCATGCGGAGGATCTCTTGTGGATCTGTATCCGGGATATTATTTTGTCCGTGCGGAATCCACAGTGATGGATGCACAGTGGATCCCTGCAAGAGAGTTTGCACTGACACCGCCGAAGAAGCTGGGAAAAGACAGTCTTCTGATCATCTGCTCCCACAGTGGCAAGACAAAGGAGTGTCTGGAGGCAGCAAAAACAGGAATGGATGCAGGTGCGGCTGTTGTTACAATGACACATGCGCCAGGTTCCCCATGTGATACCGATAAATGGATCTCCGTTGTATACGACTGGGCACCGGGGGTAAAGGAAGCAGAGAAGCCTCAGGGAATCGTACTTCGTATTCTTAATGAGCTGATGAAGGTACAGGAGCCGGGATATAAGCTTTACGATAAGATCGTGGAAGGCTTTGAAAAGATCGATGATGTTATTGCAGCTGCAGTGAAGGATCAGCAGAATGCAGCATGGCTTTTTGCAGAAAAATATTCAGAGGAACCGAACCTCTATATCATGGCATCGGGAGCCTCCTATTCTCAGGCATATGGCTTTGCGATCTGCTCACTTCAGGAAATGCAGTGGATGGACTGCGGTTATCTGAACAGTGCGGAATATTTCCACGGACCGTTTGAGGTAACGGATGAGGATCATCTTTATATCCTTATGATGAGCCGGGGCAGAAACCGTATGATGGATGAGCGTGTGCTGACTTTCCTTGAAAAATACGGAAAGAAATACGAAGTGATCGATGCAGATAAGCTTGGTATGGAAGCAATTGATGACAGCTGTGTGGAATATTTTACCCCGATGCTGTTCTACACCATGACGACCGTTTACCGTACCGCTCTCCAGGATAAACGCCGTCATCCGCTGGATATGAGAAGATATATGGGCGTTGTAGAGTACTAAAGGTGCTGCTGTGCCTGTGCACAGAGAAAGGGAAAATATGAGTAAATACAGTACAAAGCTTCTTGGCTTCGGAGACAATGTAGTGGATATCTATGATCATCTGAAAACCATGTATCCAGGCGGAAACTGCGTAAACGTCAGTGTTTACGGAAAGATGGCCGGATGTGAAAAAACAGCGTATATGGGATATTTCGGAGATGACGACAGAGCAGAACTGATCATGGATACACTGGAAAAAATCGGCGTGGAAACCGTAAAGTGCAGACAGCTGCACGGCGAGAACGGTTATTCCAGGATCACATTAAAAGACGGAGACCGTGAGTTCCTGGATTTTAATGATGGTGGTATCCGTGGAAAAACACCGTATATCCTTGATCGTTTTGATCTGGAATATATGAAAGGCTTTGATGTGGTACATAGCGGAAATTACTCTTTTACGGAGGAAGAGCTGCATAAGATCAAAGAGGCGGGAATTCCGGTTTCTTTTGACTTTTCTGATGATTCCACAGAGGAATATTATGAAAAAACAGCACCGGAGGTTACTTACGCATTTTGCTCCTTTGACGGAACCGACCAGGAGGCAGAAGAGCATCTGAAAAAGATCATCTCCATGGGGCCGAAGCTTGCCATGGCCTCCAGAGGAGCCAGGGGCTGCATTCTTTATGACGGAAGGAATTTTTACCGACAGCCGGCAGCGCCGCTTACGGAAGTAAAAGATACTCTTGGCGCCGGGGATTCACTGATCGCATCTTTCCTTACCGGGTATATCGGAAGAATGAAAAACGGCATGGCGGAGGAAACCGCGATCTGTGAAAGTCTTGAAGAGGCAGCTGCTTTTGCAGCGGGCATTTGTGGCATGGAAGGTGCTTTTGGCTACGGAAAAAAATATGAATAGCAGGAGGGGAAAATAATGGGACGCAATGGAAAAAGCAGAGCTCTTATCTGTTTTGTACTGTGTATGATCATGGCTCTGCCGATATATTTCAGCAGTGCAGTGGCAGTAAAAGCGGCAGAACAGCAGACCATCATCATAGGAACGAACGCAGAGTATTCACCATTTGAATACCTGGATGATAATGGAAATATTACAGGTTTTGATTACGATCTTCTGGAGGCGATCGCCAAGGAAGAAAACGTAAAGCTGGTATGGAAGGATATGCCCTTTGATTCCCTGATGGGTTCCATGGAGGCTGGTGATGTACAGGTGATCGCAGCCGGGATCGGACCTACGGAGGACCGTAAAAAAAGCGTTGATTTTTCCGATGTTTATTACACCGGTACACAGTGCATCATCAGCCGTAAGGATAATCCGATCAAGGATTTTGAGGAGATGTCCGGAAAAACCGTTGCAGTTCTGGAGGGTGCACAGAGTGATATGATCGCATCCGGCGAGACTACTGATTACGGTGAAGTTAAGGATGCCAAAGTAAAAAGATTTAAAAACGCTTCCAGTGCAGTCATGGAGCTGAAAAACGGTGGAGCAGATGCAGTTCTGATCGACAATATCATGGCTGAGATTTACTGCAAACAGAACTCAGACCTGCAGTATGAGTCCGTGCCAAGTACAGCAGAGGATACGGTTTTCTGTATTGAAAAAGGAAACACAGAGCTTGTCCAGATCATCAATGACGGGCTTGCAAAAGTAAAAAAATCCGGGGAATATGATGATCTTTATCAGAAGTATTTTGTGGATACACTTGAAAACAGCGAGGATGTGACAGATGTAGCAGCAACCGATGGTTTTCTGGGACTTTTAAGCTTTATTTTCCTTCAGGATAATCGTTGGAAGTTTTATATTAACGGTCTTGGGATTACGCTGATCGTTTCCCTTTTGTCAGTGATCGTAGGTATCCTGATCGGTCTTGTAGTGGCTCTGGTACGTCTTGGAGCTGCGAAAAAAGGCAGAAGAACCATTCTTTCCACGATCGCGGATATTTATGTTGATGTGATCCGTGGAACACCGTCAGTCCTTCAGCTGATGATCATCTATTTTGCAGTGTTCCACAGCAGGCTGGGATATGTGGCAGCAGTGGTCAGCTTCGGTATCAACAGCGGTGCATATGTTTCCGAGGTTATCCGCGGAGGTATTTTATCTGTAGACAAGGGCCAGAGCGAGGCTGGTCGTTCTCTGGGCCTTGGGTATAAAGATACCATGCGTTTCATTATCATTCCGCAGGCTGTAAAAACCATCCTTCCGGCAATGGGTAATGAGTTTATCCAGCTGATCAAAGAAACATCTATTTTAGGTTATGTAGGTATCATGGATCTGACAAAAGCGGCAAGCTATGTTTCTTCCCGTACTTATCAGATGTTCATACCGCTGATCGTTGCAGGTATCATGTACTATCTGATCGTGAAGTGCCTGAGCCTTCTGCTGAAGAGATTTGAAAGGAGACTGAGAGAAAGTGATTGATGTTAAAAATCTGAAAAAGTCCTTCGGGGATGTACACGTATTAAAGGGAATCACAACTCACGTAAACAAGGGTGAGTGTATCTGCATCATCGGTCCGTCCGGCTCCGGAAAATCTACATTTCTGCGATGTCTGAACCTTCTGGAAAAACCGGAGGAAGGCGAGATCACCGTAAACGGACAGCAGCTTCTGGATCCGAAGCTGGATGTAGATAAATTCAGGGAAAATGTGGGAATGGTTTTTCAGCATTTTAATCTGTTTCCAAATATGACAGTATTGAAAAATATCACCCTTGCGCCGGTGCGCCTTGGCAAATGGAATGTAGCGGAAGCTGATCAGAAGGCGAGGGCTCTTTTGAGAAGAGTCGGCCTTGAAGAAAAAGCCGATGTCTATCCAGGAAAGCTTTCAGGCGGACAGAAGCAGAGGGTTGCCATTGCCAGAGCCCTTGCAATGAATCCCCAGGTGCTTCTGTTCGACGAGCCGACATCAGCTCTTGATCCGGAGATGGTCGGAGAGGTTCTTGAGGTTATGAAGGAGCTTGCAAAAGAAGGCATGACCATGCTGGTGGTTACCCATGAGATGGGATTTGCAAGGGAGGTCAGCGACAGAGTGCTCTTTATGGATGATGGGGTGATTCTTGAGGATAGAAATCCGAAAGAACTGTTTGGGGATCCTCGAGAGGAAAGGACGAAGGAGTTTCTTTCCAAAGTGTTGTAGGGTTTTTCGTGGAAAAGTTCTGCTTTGAAAAAGCGGGGAAATTCGTGGGGAGGGGAGGCACTCGGAGTTGCGAAGCCCGTTTCCCCTCCCCACACCCCACCCCTCCGGGCACGCCGCTGTGCTACGCCTTGGAGTGTGTTAATTTATCGGCTTAGTCCTGTATGCTGCTGTATTGGCAGTGTCAGGCTGAGCCGATTTTTATTTCGTCGGACGGGAAAGCGGCCCGCGCAGCGGGCCTGTTCCCTGTTGTTAATGGGAGCGGGTTTATGCCAGTGATGCGACAATAGACGGGAGCAAGTGAGCGCCGGCAATACAGCAACAGGCAGAAGTAGGTCTATGCCAGTGATGCGACAACAGACGGGAGCAAGTGAGCGCCGGCAATACAGCGACAGGCAGGAGCAGGTCAGCACCAGCAATACAACAGGCAGGAGCAGATTAGCTCCAGCAATAGAACAACAGGCAGGAGCAGATCAGCGCCAGCAATACAACAACCACCAGGAACAGGTCTGCTGCGCAGACCGCCTTCCGTCCGGCGAAAAAAAATCGGCTCAGCCTGATGCCACCAATACAGCAGCATACAGGCATTTGCCAATACACTACCCCATACCACAGCGCAGAACAGCGACGTGCCCGGAAAGGGGGAGCGCGAGGGGGAAAAGCGGGCTTCGTAACTCCGAGCGCCTTTCCCCCTCGCAAACTTGCCCACGCCAAAGTGTCCCCCAGAAAGGGAAACCCCACTGCCAAAGTGTCCCCCCTGGAAAGGAAAAGCCCTCCGTCAGACGCCCGACATTGTACAATATCTGGTACAATTTTCTCATTATTTTTATCAATAATACAATTACATGTATATTATAAAGAACATACTTCCAAGCTGTTGACTTTAAATTCGGAATCTGTTATCTTATGGTCGTCATGAGAAATGTTATATATTACTAACTGCGCGGACAGTGAACGAAATATTGAGACAACAGGAAAGGATGTGTAACAAATTGGCAAAAGTTGATTTTGAACAGTGGAATGGTTTTAAGGGTGATCGTTGGAAAGAGAAGATCGATGTTCGTAATTTCATCAGTATGAACTATACACCATATGATGGAGATGCTTCCTTCCTGGAAACACCAACAGAGGCAACAGATAAACTCTGGGGCAAGCTTCAGGAGCTTCAGAAAGAAGAGCGTGCAAAAGGCGGCGTTCTTGATATGGAGACAGAGGTAGTAACAGGAATCACAGCATATGGTCCTGGATATATCGATGAGGAGCTGAAAGATCTTGAGCAGGTTGTAGGTCTTCAGACAGACAAACCTCTGAAACGTGCTTTCATGCCATACGGCGGAATCAAAATGGCAGAGCAGGCATGTGAGACTTACGGATACCATGTAAGCGACAAGATCAAAGATGTTTTCAACAACTATGAGTTCAAAACACACAACCAGGGTGTATTCGATATCTACACACCGGAGATGAAGAGAGCACGTCACAACAAGATCCTTACAGGACTTCCGGATACTTACGGACGTGGACGTATCGTAGGTGATTACAGACGAGTTGCTCTTTACGGAATTGATCATCTGATCGCAGGTAAAGAGAAAGACTTCGCAGCATGCGACCGTCAGGGTATGAGACGTTATGACTTCCAGCTTCGTGAAGAGATCGCTGATCAGATCCGTGCTCTGAAAGGCATGAAAGTTATGGCTGAATCTTATGGATATGATATCTCCAAACCGGCCAAAGATGCAAGAGAAGCTTTCCAGTGGCTGTACTTCGGATATCTTGCAGCCATCAAAACTCAGAACGGTGCTGCAATGAGTGTCGGACGTATTTCCACATTCCTTGATATTTATATTGAAAGAGATCTTCAGAACGGAACTCTTACAGAGAAAGAAGCTCAGGAGCTTGTTGACCACATGGTAATGAAATTCCGTATGGTTAAATTTGCACGTATCCCTTCTTACAACCAGTTATTCTCCGGTGACCCGGTATGGGCAACTCTGGAAGTAGCAGGTATGGGACAGGACGGACGTTCCATGGTAACAAAGAACGACTATCGTTTCCTTCATACACTTGAGGATATGGGACCGGCTCCGGAGCCGAACCTTACAGTTCTCTACTCTTCAAGACTGCCTGAGAACTTCAAGAAATATGCAGCAGACATCTCTGTTACAACAAGTTCCATCCAGTATGAGAACGATGATGTTATGCGTCCGGTATGGGGCGATGACTACAGCATCTGCTGCTGTGTATCTGCTACAGAGACCGGTAAAGAGATGCAGTTCTTCGGTGCTCGTGCTAACCTTGCAAAATGTCTTCTTTACGCGATCAACGGTGGTGTTGATGAGAAGACAAAACAGCAGGTAGGACCTCAGTACCAGGCGATCACTTCCGAGTACCTTGACTATGACGAAGTAATCGCAAAATATGATCAGATGATGGACTGGCTTGCACATCTGTATGTTGGAACACTGAACATGATCCACTACATGCATGATAAATACTACTATGAGGCAGCTGAGATGGCACTTATCGATACAAAGGTTGACCGTTCCTTCGCAACAGGTATCGCCGGATTCTCACACGTAGTAGATTCCCTTTCCGCTATCAAATATGCAAAAGTAAAAGCAATCCGTGACGAGGACGGAATCACAACAGACTTCCAGGTTGAGGGTGACTTCCCACGTTATGGTAACGATGATGACAGAGCAGACGAGATCGCAACAACTCTGCTTTCCACATTCCTTGAGAAACTGAAACACATCCATACCTATCGTGATTCCAAGCCAACCACATCCATCCTTACCATCACATCCAACGTTGTTTATGGTAAAGCTACAGGATCTCTTCCGGACGGAAGAAAAGCCGGCGAGCCTCTGGCACCGGGAGCAAACCCGTCTTACGGCGCAGAGCAGAACGGACTTCTTGCTTCCCTGAACTCTGTTGCAAAGCTTGACTATGAGGATGCCCTTGACGGAATCTCCAATACTCAGACGATCAACCCGGATGCACTTGGCCATTCTGAGGAAGAGCGTACAGAGAATCTTGTAAATGTACTTGACGGATACTTTGATCGTGGTGCACATCACCTCAATGTAAACGTATTCGGTAAAGAGAAACTTATCGATGCTATGGAGCATCCGGAAAAAGAGGAGTATGCAAACTTCACGATCCGTGTTTCCGGATACGCTGTTAAGTTCATCGACCTTACAAGAGAGCAGCAGCTTGACGTTATCGCAAGAACCTGCCACGAAAGGATGTAATAAAAAATATGGACGACCAGAAAAAAATCACTGGCTACGTCCACTCACTGGAGAGCTTCGGCTCTGTTGACGGACCAGGAGTCCGGTATGTGATCTTTTTGAGCGGCTGCGCCATGCGCTGTCAGTTCTGCCACAATCCGGACACCTGGCAAATGAAAACAGGGACGGAGTACACAGCAGATGAGCTGCTTGAAAAAGCCTGTCGATACCGCTCTTACTGGGGAAGTAAGGGCGGTATTACTGTGAGTGGAGGCGAGCCACTGTTACAGATCGATTTCCTTACTGAGCTGTTCAGAAAAGCAAAAAAACTTGGGATCCACACAACACTTGATACCAGCGGCAACCCTTACACAGAAGAGGGTCCGTGGTATGAAAAATGGGAAGAGCTGATGAAGTACACAGATCTTGTCATGCTGGATATCAAGCACATTGATGAGGAACAGCATAAGATCCTCACAGGATGTACCAATAAAAATATCCTTGCCATGGCCCGGAAGCTTTCCGATATGGGCGTATCCATGTGGATCCGTCACGTACTGGTTCCGGAACGCAATGACCGGGATGACTATCTCCACCGGCTGGCTGACTTTATCGCAACACTGAAGACAGTTGAGAGAGTGGAGGTTCTTCCATATCACACACTCGGAACCTTTAAATGGGAAAATCTGCATATTGATTATCCGCTGAAGGGAATTGATCCGCCAACAAAAGAACGGATCGAAAATGCGGAAAAAATCCTGGGAGCAGGTACACAGTAATAAAAAAACCATATCTTATGTCGAAAAACAGACATAGATATGGTTTTTTTGATGTTCACACCAGTTCTTTGTTTTTGATCAGCATTTCTTTGATGATATCCTGTGTATAGGAACCTAAGCGGCGCTGAGTATCCCGGTCAAGCTCTGAAGGAATGATAGGCTTGCCATATTCGATCACTACGTGTGTAGGTGTCATCTTCGGGAAATTGGCCTCCCAGATATTGGCAGAGTTGCTGATCGCAATAGGAATGATCGGGCTTTTGGCTCTGGTCGCGATCTTGAAGCTGCCGTCATGGAAAGGCAGCATTTCTGTTTCATCAGCATTTTTATTTCGGGTTCCTTCCGGGAAGATACATACGGAAATGCCGGATTTCACATAGTCTGCAGCCTGAAGGATCGTTTTCAGACCCTGCTTGATATCCTCTCTGTCGAGAAAGAGACAGTAGAGATTGCGCATCCAGTTGGAGAGCAGCGGATAATGCTCCATTTCCTTCTTGGCAACATAGCCGGTGCGGATCGGACAGCGGCTGTAGGTGAGCAGGATGTCGAAATAGCTTCGGTGGTTTGCTACATAGAGAACAGCCTGATCCTTTGGAACGTTTTCTTCGCCGATGACGGTGACTTTGGCGCCTGTGATCCACAGGATGAATTTGAATATGGCCTGTACCATGCGCAGAGAGCTGATATCCTTAGTCATGGGAGAAAATTTCCCGATGATCCATTCTACAAGGAGAACCGGAATGGTCAGCACCAGATAGGCGATCACCACGATACAGACAAGTATGAATCGAATCATGTCTTTTGTCCTTTCTGTTATAGATACTTGCGGAGAGTTCCGCAGTAAGATGGTATTTTTATATTATACGAAGAAAATCCGATAGTTGCAATAAATCTTTCCCTGCTCACATAGAATAAATACTGAATAATGGTTACTGTTTACTGGTGATCTTCCGCAAAGCGTGTTACTGAGAACGGAGTGAACAGTAACGAATCATGCAGGTGGCTTATATTATGAAAAAAGCAGTATTTCTGCGGATCGTGCTGACAGCTGCCGTGCTGGCACTGCTGCTTTCCGGGTGTCGATTTGTCCGGGTGGAGGAAGAAGAACGAAAACCGGTAGATTACATCGTTGTGGAACGCCGGGATATCCCGGCGGAGCTTTCCAGGCTTATGGAAGAAAAAAAGGAAAAGGAATTTCAGCTGAGTTATGAAACCGGAGAGGATCTTTACCTGGCCAAAGGGTACGGGCGGCAGATGAGTGGCGGATACAGCATCCAGGTAGAGGAGCTTGGAGAATCCTCGAATGGGATATTTTTTGTTACAAAACTTCTTGGACCGGAGGATCTTAAGGAGGCAGGAGTTCCGTCCTATCCCTGCATTGTGATAAAAACCCGGAAACAGGAAAAGCCGGTAACGTTCCGGGAAAGCAGCAGTCCGGTGAAAAAAGAGTCGGAGAAAGGGGAATAGACTGTGGAATTAAAAAAAGAAAGCATGCAGATATTAAAGGAAAAAAGCAGGGCAAAAAGTCAGATCACTTTTGATGAGGATTTTAATGTACCGGATGCAAAACCGGATGCAGGAAGACTGATCCAGAATAAGGGCAGGATCATTATGGATGATGTCCGTCTTACTGACGGGAAAGGTATTCTTACGGGAAATCTGCAGGTAGATATCCTTTATGTGGGGGAAGAAAGAGGGATCGTCAGCAGTCTTACTGCAAAACTTCCATTTGAGGAAACCTTGAACCTGAAGAATATCATAAACGGGGATAAAATGTGTCTGAAGTGGGAAATTGAAGATCTTACGATCCGCCTGATCCATTCCAGAAAGCTCAATATCAAAGCTTTGGTAACTTTTTGTGCGACTGTGGATGAAACAGAACAGATCCGCCTGCCGGTGGCGCTGGATGCAGAAGAGGTATCCGTCAGAAAAAAAACAGTCCGTTTTCTGGGACTTACCGTACATAAAAAAGATACACTCCGGATCAAGGATGAGTATACCATTGCCTCCAATCGTCCGGATATCGCCAGTCTGATCTGGTATACTATGGATGTACGGGGGCTGGATCTGAAGCCGGAGGAAAATGTGGTAAAGGCAAGAGGAGAGCTGTCCGTTTTTGTGCTGTATGGAGCTGAAGATACAGAAGCCCCGGTGCAGTGGCTGGAATATTCGCTGCCTTTTTCCGGAGAAGTGGAATGTCCGGACTGCACGGAGGAACTGATCCCGCTGATTGAAGCTTCGGTGATGCATCAGAGTCTGGAGGCCAAACCGGATGTCGATGGGGAAGAACGGATCCTTGTTTCGGATGTTGTGCTGGAGCTGGATATGAAATTTTTCAGGGAAGAGGAATATGATCTCATTACCGATGTGTATACACCGATTCGTGAATGTGTTCCGGAAGGAAAGAATGAGGTACTGGAACGGCTTCTGGTACGTAATTTTTCCAGATGCAGGATCAGTGACAGGATCCAGGTAAAGGAGACTCAGGGAAAAGTCCTCCAGCTGTGTCACAGTCAGGGAAAAGTGAAGATCGATAAGACCAGGATCGTAGAGAACGGTGTGCAGGCAGATGGCGTGGTCATGCTGAAGATCCTGTACATTATTGGAAATGATGATATGCCGTTTTATTCCATGGAGGCAATGATACCGTTTTCCCATATGGTGGAAGCAAGAGGGATCCGACAGGACAGCTGTTATCAGTTAAAAGCAAAGCTGGAGCAGCTTTCCGCAGCCATGGCAGATGGAAATGAGATCGAGATCCGGGCAACTGTAGGACTGGAGCTTCTGGCAGTTGCCAGAGAACCGGTATTTATCATTGAGAAAGTAGAGGAAAAACCACTGGATATGAAAAAACTCCAGGCTATGCCGGGAATCCTGGTTTATATGGTAAAACCGGGAGATGAATTGTGGGATATCGCAAGGAAATATCACACATCTATCCAAGAGATCCGGACGATCAATGCTCTCAAGGAAAATCAGGAACCCTCTCCGGGAACTCCGCTTCTTGTTGTGAAAAAAGTGGAAGGTCAGATCAAATAAAAAGTGGAATATTTTGCTGTTGAAAAGAATGTAAAAATCATATAAAATACATGTATAAATACTGTATACAAAGTACAAATGGAGGGGTTTATGCGTTTAAAAGCAATGGCAAAGATCAATCTCGGACTTGATGTTCTGGGAAAGAGAGAGGACGGTTATCATGAGGTACGCATGATCATGCAGACCATCCGTATGTATGATATCCTGGATATCAGAAAGACCAGACGGCCGGGGATCGTACTGACGACCAATCTTCCGTTTATTCCTACAGATCAGAGAAATCTTGTATATAAGGCAGCACAGATGCTGATGGAGGAGTTCGATGTTGAAGAGGGACTTTCCATCAAGCTTCGTAAATTTATCCCGGTGGCAGCAGGCATGGCAGGAGGCAGCTCCGATGCAGCGGCCGCATTTGTGGGTGTGAACCGGATGTTCCATTTAGGGCTTACCGAAGAACAGCTGATGGAACGTGCAGTAAAGGTCGGAGCAGATGTTCCGTATTGTATCATGCGGGGAACAGCTCTTGCGGAGGGAATCGGAGAGAAGCTGACCAGACTTCCGGAAGTTCCGAAATGTTATGTTCTGATAGGAAAACCGGGAATCAATGTTTCCACAAAAACAGCCTATGAGAATCTGAATCTGGAAGGGATCGGAAAACATCCGGACATCGATGGACTCATCGGAGCTATCAGAAATAATGATCTGTATGCCATGGCATCCAGAATGGAGAATGTATTTGAACCGGGGATCATCCGACAGTATCCTGTGATCGGCAATATCAAGAACCTTATGGAAGAAAAAGGTGCGCTGAAAGCCGTGATGAGCGGAAGCGGTCCTACTGTGTTTGGAATCTTTGATAATAGGGATAAGATGGCCGCGGCAGCCAGAAGCCTCAGAAAGAGCGGGCTTGCAAAGACTGTATTTGCCACGGATATTTACAATAGAGATGGAGGAGTTACAAATGACAAGTGATTTTTCTGTGGATATGAATGAATATCTGCCGCTTCGGGATGTTGTTTTTAACACCTTGCGGCAGGCAATCCTGAAGGGAGAGCTGAAGCCGGGCGAAAGACTTCTGGAGATCGCCCTTGCAGAGCGTCTTGGCGTGAGCAGAACACCGGTGCGTGAGGCTATGCGCAAGCTGGAGCAGGAAGGTCTTGTAGTGATGATCCCACGCAGAGGTGCACAGGTAGCCAGCATCACAGAAAAGGATCTGAACGATGTTCTGGAGGTGCGTATCGCCCTCGAAAATGTTGCCATAGAAAAAGCGTGCAAGCTGATCACAGAGGATGAGCTGGGAAGGCTCTGGGTGGCAGCCAAGGAATTTGAAAAAACAAAAGCAGAGGGAAATCTGGTCCGTCTGGCGGAAACCGATGTGGCTTTCCACGAGATCATATATCAGGCTTCTGATAATAAGCGTCTGAATCAGGTCCTGAACAATCTCCGTGAGCAGATGTATCGTTATCGTGTAGAGTATCTGAAGGAGGAGCAGACAAGAAATCTTCTGGTTAGTGAGCATGAAGAGCTGGTAAAAGCCATCCGTGAAGGAGATGTGCAAAAGGCGCAGGATATTTCTTTCCATCATCTGGAGAATCAACGAAAAGCGATCATCCGTACTATCCGCGCGGAGAATGAGGCCAAAGAGGCCGAGAAAAAAGAATAAGAACCGGATATGCGGGAATATTAAGAGAGATGTCATTGGGGCATCTCTTTTTTTAACCGAATCAAGTAAGTCCCCTGTTTCAATTGCGAAAAGCAATAAGCAGTGGGGGAACTTGCTGTAAAGGATGGTGACTTTATGGAAACAAGGAAGATATCGATATCTCTTCATGAAAATGAATCGTATATCCGGAAACGGTGTGAAAACTGCGATGATATCCTGATCAGGCCCATGCGCCTTGGTGAGGGACATAAGGCGGACTGTCTGATGGTCTATATTGAGGTTGCGGTTTCAAACATGATGCTGGATGATTCTGCTATCGGAAAAATGATCAATCATTTCTGGGAGATCCCGGAGGAAAAGATCCGGGAATTTATCCGCCGAAACAGTCTTGGAATTGCAGATGTGAAGGAGCTGTCTTCCATGGAGGAGGTATTTGGTGCCATTCTTTCGGGAAATGCAGTTTTCTTTCTGGATGGATACGACAAAGCAATGAAAATTTCCAGTAAAGGATATCCGGGGTTGGCTGTATCAGAGGTGAAAACGGAAAAGGTCCTCAGAGGCTCCAAGGAGGGGTTCTGTGACAGTGTAAAAACCAATGCGGCCCTTGTGAGAAAGCGGATCCGGGATACCAGGCTGAAGGTGGAGCAGAGTAGCATCGGTGTACGCTCCAATACGGTGGTACAGCTTCTTTATGTGGAGGATCTGGTCCATGAGGAGCTTCTGACTGCTGTGAAAGAGCGCCTGGAATCTTTTGCAGTGGACGGGATCCTGGACAGCGGGATGCTGGAACAGCTGACAGAAGAAGCATGGTATTCTCCCTTTCCTCAGTTTCAGACAACGGAGCGGCCGGACCGAGCTGCCCAGGAGCTGCTGAATGGAAAAGCAGTTCTGCTCTGCGACAATTCGCCGGTGGCACTGGTGGTTCCCGGAGCATTCAACAGTTTTATGGAAAGCAGTGAAGACTGGTACAACCGTTTTGAGATGGCATCCTTTCTGCGGGTGCTCCGGTATCTGGCCATGGCTGTGGCAACGCTGCTCCCCGGACTTTATCTGGCTGTGATCCGGTTTCATACACAGATCCTTCCGGCGAATCTGATCCTTTCCTTTGCACAGGCAAGAGAGGGCGTTCCATTTTCCAGTGTAATGGAGCTGGTGTTCCTGGAACTGTCTTTTGAGTTGATACGGGAGGCTGGTGTGCGGATCCCGGGAGCTCTTGGAAATGCCATTGGGATCGTAGGAGGACTGATCATCGGACAGGCTGCGGTGGAGGCCAATCTTGTCAGCCCGGTGGTAGTGATCATCGTGGCACTGACAGCACTGGGATCACTGGCTATACCTAATGAGGAATTTGCTTCTGCATTCCGGCTTCTGAAGTACGCTTTTCTGTTTCTGGGAGGATTTCTAGGTATATTCGGAATCGTGTTGGGACTGTATCTCACCATGGCGCATCTGGCAGGACTTTTAAGCTTCGGTGTCCCATATCTGGTACCTTTTGTAGAGAAGAACAGTGAGGCGGAAACCGGTGGAAGGATTTTGCGACAGCCCTTCCGGAAGCGGAAATTCCGGCCGCTGTATGCCAGAAATGCCCAGAAACGCAGGCTTCGGACAAGGCCATGGAGCCGGAAAGGATAAAGGTTATGAGATTTGCGGAGAATAACAGGATTTCCCACAGACAGCTTTTTCGGCAGATCATACTGGTGTTTCCGGCGCCGTTTCTGCTGTGCCTGTTTAAGAATGGAGCGATGTTGGGCATCAGTGCCATGGCAGGGACAGCTGCTGCGGCCGTAGTGCTCTCTTTTTATGTAATCTGGCTGATACGTCTGACACCTGCATATGGAGAGCTTTCCAAAAGGACAGGAAGTTTTACTGTACGATTTATTGGCCTGTTCTTTTTGGTATATGTGATCGCAAGTTCGGCATTTCTTTCGGGCCTTCTGGGGGAGGTGATCCCGGAAAGTCTGATCAGCGGGATTTCCGGAAAATGGCTGTCTCTTCTTGCAGTTGCAGCCTGTAGTCTGGGAACGCATCGCGGAATGCAGAGAAGAGGGCGGATCGCTGAGGTGTCCGGAAGGATTTTTCTGGCAGGGATCCTTCTTCTGATGCTTTTATGTGCAGGGCAGGGAAAAACAGAGTACTTTATGGAAGTGATGAAAGATCCGGAAACAGGATTTACAGGAGAGCGATGGCTCCATGATCTGTATACACTTTTGTGTGCTTTTTCAGGAGCAGGACTTCTTCCCTTCGGACTGGAGTATGCAAAAAAACAGGGAAGTGCCAGAAAACCTGTGATCCTGGCTTTTCTTACAGTTTGCGGGATCATTTTTGGAATGCAGCTCCTTCTTCCGGCAGTCTTTGGAGGTGCACGCCTTAAAAACGAGATCTGTCCGGTACTGCCTCTTCTGGAGGGTGCAGATCTTCCGGGAAACGTACTGGCGAGATTTGATGTGATATGGATGGGGTTTCTGGTATTCGGACTTTTGTTTTCTCTGGGAAGTTTGTTTCATTACGGAAATCAGATCGCGGAAAAAACTGGATTCGGGACCGGTCGGTACTGGATCCCGGCAGCAGGCTGGCTGCTTTCCCTGTATGAGAGAAACGGGATGGGGATCCGGGAGTATTATGGCTGGTATCTGGGGTACATCTTTGTGCCGTTTCTGCTTGTGATACAGCTTTTTCTCAGTACGGAAAACCGGGGAAGACGGAAGAAAAAAGTAACTGTGGCAGGACTTGTCCTGGTCATCACTTTGACGGGATCAGGCTGTGCGGCAGTAGAACCGGAAAAAAGAGCTTATCCGCTGGCACTGGGGGCCGGTGTTTCAGAGAATGGCTTTGTGCTGAAATATGCAATGCCGGATATGAGTACAGCTACCGGACAGGAAAAACCGGACGAAGATCCGATTTCTGTGCTGACTCTTTCCGGCCGGGACTTTCAGGAGATCGAGGCAGTTTACAACCGGTCTCAGGAAAAATTTCTGGATCTGGGTCATCTTGAAGTGCTGATCCTGGATGAACAGATCCTGGAAGAGGGATCCCGGGAAGCATTGATCGGATATCTGAAGCAGGAAGAGCATATCGGAGAGGATGTCTACGTGTTCCGGACGGATATGCTGGGAGATGTTTTTCACTGGAAGGGAGCCCGGGAAAGCTCCATAGGGGAATACCTTCAGGGAATTCAGGAGAACCGCACATCCGGGCAGCAGAAGAAGGGTGTGACTCTGCGGGAGGTATATCATCAGTTCTGTCAGGATGGAACGCTGCCCTGGCTTCCGGAGATATGGGTGGAAGGTGAGCTTCTGGAAGTGGATTACGGCAGTAATGAATAGATGGGAGCCGGACTGTTAATAATACAGATGATGATCAGTACGATAAATCGTACAGTATATCTCTGGATAAGATCATCAGAAGATTTTTGACAGGAGGGCTTGCTCATGGAGCATATAAAAATGAAGAAGCATGTATTAAAAAAAGCAGGAGGGTTCCTTTTGCTCACGGCAGTGATCCTTGCAGGGAGTACCTGGGAGAGAAGAACTGCAGGTGATCGGCAGCCACAGTTTTATGCCTGGTGGGGAACGATCTACCCGGAATTCTGCTTTGAAAAAGCAGAGGATAACGGGGAAAATAAGCCGGTGAAGATATCCTTCTGGCTTGCGCAAGCCCTGGATTGGTGATACAATATTTCAACGGACCAATCACGTTCGATTAATTATTTCAGGAGATAAGATCAATGAATATAGACAGAAACGCACCGGTGGGTGTGTTTGATTCCGGTATCGGAGGACTGACAGTAGCCCGGGAGATCATGCGCAATCTCCCATCGGAAAAAATCGTATATTTCGGAGACACAGCCAGAGTTCCCTATGGAAGCAAATCCAGAGAAACGGTGATCCGTTATTCCCGCCAGATCATTCATTTTCTGCAGGAACAGAAGGTGAAGGCCATTGTGGTGGCCTGTAATACAGCCAGTGCATTTGCTCTGGATGCGGTGAAGGATGAACTGGATATCCCGATCCTTGGAGTGATCGAGGCCGGTGCCAAAGTTGCTGCCCAGGAAACCAGAAATAAACGGGTGGGCATTATCGGAACGGTGGGCACGGTAGGAAGCGGTATCCATGCCTCTTATCTGAAGGAACTGGATCCGGAGATCACCGTGATCGGAAAAGCGTGCCCGCTGTTTGTTCCGCTGGTAGAAGAGGGCTGGTATCATGATCCGGTCACCGAGGAAGTTGCCAGAAGATATCTGAAGGAGCTGCAGGAGCAGGAGATCGATACACTGATCCTCGGATGTACGCACTATCCTCTTTTAAGATCTACCATCCGCAAGATCATGGGTGAGGAGGTCTGCCTTGTGAATCCTGCATATGAGACGGCGCTGGAGCTTAAAAAGTTACTCTCCAGACTGGATCTTGCCAGCAATGAGGTAGCACAGGAGGAATTCCCGTATCGCTTTTATGTAAGTGATCTTGCAGAGAAGTTTAAGGATTTTGCCAATTCCATCCTGCCGTATAACGTAGAAAAAACACAGAAGATCGATATCGAAAAATATTAAACAGATCTGTACATAAATGATAGGAGAAAAGAATGCAGAAAGAAGTTTTGATCCATGTAAGAGGGCTTCAGATGATGGATGCACAGGGGGATCAGGAACCTATAGAGATCATTGTTCCGGGACAGTATTATTTCCGCAATGGTTCTCATTACCTCAGATATGAGGAACTGCTGGATGAAACAGCAGAGCCCACCATCAATTACATAAAAGTATCCGGAAAGGGTCTGGAAGTCAGCAAGAAGGGTCTGGTCAATGTACACATGGTATTTGAACAGGGCAAAAAAAACATGACCTATTATACTACCCCTTACGGAACACTTCAGATGGGGATCTCAGCTACGAATCTGGAGCTGACGGAAAGCGAAGAGAACCTTCAGATCAAAGCAGATTATGCGCTGGATATGAATGAAGAACATGTGGCAGACTGCTATTTGGCAATCCAGGTACAGCCAAGAGACTGCAAGGATTTTGTTTTATAGATCCTGCAGAAAATAAAAGATATATAATTACACTACATAAGAAAAGCCGCCGTGCATCAGGGGAATTCCTGAAAGCATGGCGGCTGTTTTGGATTCTGATCATTTACGGAATCTTGCGAGGAAGCCTTTTTTCTTCTTCTGTGGTGCTTCGAGAGAACCACGGATTCCTTTTACGCCAACGATGTAAAGACCGCTGACTTCAGCTTTGATCTCTTTTTTGACCGGGATCAGATCAAAAACTTTTTCATCTGCAATAAGGATGTTGATCTTCGGACCGACTTTGGCTTTTACGATCGGAAGCTTGGACCGGCGCATAAGCTTAGGTGTTTGGTCGATGACCATCTGTGGAAGTCCGGAATCTTTCAGCGGCATCCGTTTTTTATCGATGACCAGCATGGAAACTGTCTGCTTGTTAGCCTGGATCTGAGCCTGCTGTTCGTCCTGTTTTTTCTGAGCTTTTTTTCCGAAGAAATAGAGTGCGATCACTGCTGCGATCAGAATAACGAGGATGACCAGAAGAACGATGGTAACTGTACTCATTTGAGAATCCCCCTGTATATATATTTGTTTCGCAATCGGTTACATTACGCAAACAACATTTTAGCATTGTTTCATCAAAAAGGCAATTAAAAAAGTGAAAAAGACAGGTGGAACGGTGGAAATTTCAGCAGTTACCAGTTATAATGATTACGATGCAATTCATCTGTGTATGCTGCAGAGAATACAGGACATAACTATCTTTGAGCTAACATATGTAATGGATAAACCAGAGATGGAGGAAATATTATATGAAAGAGAAAAAGCCCGGGGGAACCCGACCGGAAATGGGGACTCCTGAGTACGAAGAATGGCGGAAAGAGGTATTGAAACGCCGCAGAAAGCGCCAGCTGAAGGAACGCAGAAAACGTCTGGCCATCATAACAGCGGCAATGATCGTCGCAGTCGGGGCATCAGTAGGGGTCGGTGCGCTGAAGGGCAGAAGTGAGAAGGCTTCAAAAGAGAAGATGGTTTCTTCTGACAAACAGAAAGAACAGACTGTTTCCGGAGAAAAAGCTTTAGAAGCAGGTACTAAAAATACAGAGACCGCTTCCAAAGATACTCTCGCAGAGGCAGAGCTTCTGGCCAGTCAGTATAACTATGACAAAGCTATCGATCTTCTGAAAAAGGCTCCGTCCTATGATTCGGATAAGAAGATGCAGGCAGCTGCAAAAAAATACGAAGACATAAAAGCAACCTGTACGGCATGGCCCCTTGAAAAGGTGACACATGTCTTTTATCATATTCTGATCAAGGATCCATCCAAAGCGTTTGACGGAGACTACAAAGAAGCAGATTATAATCAGGTCATGACAACCATTGATGAGTTTAACAAGATCACGCAGACCATGTATGACAAGGGCTATGTGATGGTAAGCATCAAGGACATGGCAAAGGCAGACGACAACGGGAATATCACAGAGGGAGAGATCCTTCTTCCGCCTGGGAAAACGCCGTTTGTCCTCTCACAGGATGATGTATGCTATTATCATTACATGGACGGTGACGGCTATGCCACGAAGCTGATCGTGGATGATAAAGGAAAGATCCGCAATGAATATGTGGAAGATGACGGAAGTGTCTCCGTGGGAGATTATGACATGGTTCCGTTGATCGACCGTTTTGTGGAAAAGCATCCGGATTTCTCATACCGCGGTGCAAAAGGAATCCTGGCACTTACCGGATACAACGGGATCCTGGGATACCGGACCGACGAAAGCTATGAGACCCGTCCGGCAGATCTGGATGAAAATAAAGTACAGTGGCTGGATGCACATCCGGATTTCAGCCTGGAAAAAGAACGGGCAGCCGCAAAAAAGGTTGCCGATGCCATGAAGGCAGAAGGCTGGGAATTTGCGAGCCATACCTGGGGACATCAGAATGTGGGACAGGTCACACTGGAGAAGCTTCAGGCAGATACCGAACGTTTCAAGAAAAATGTAGATCCGCTGATCGGGGGAACGGATGTTATCATTTTTGCTTTTGGAACCGACATTACCAATGACCAGGAGTATTCCGGGGATAAATTCGAATATCTGAAGGGGCAGGGATATAATTATTACTGCAACGTGGATTCCAGCCAGTATTATGTACAGATCCGGGATCGGTACTTCCGTCAGGGAAGACGGAATCTGGATGGATACCGTATGTATTATAACCCGGAACTGTTATCCGATCTTTTTGACGTAAAAGATGTTTTTGATCCGGCAAGACCGACACCGGTACCGCCGATGTAACGGTCATATCCGGAGATACGAGGGGACTTTTAGAAAGGGGCATATATATTATTATGAAGAAAAAAATTGCAGGTGTACTGACAACAGTGCTTGCGGCGTCACTTCTTGTGGGCGGAAACCATCCGGTCACTGTTCAGGTGGACAATATGATCTCTGGGACACAGGATGACGAGGATACACAGTCTGATGAAGCGGAAGCAGAAGCTGCAGAAGCCGAAGAAGAACAGTCCGAAGAAGCCAAAGTAGCAGCGGACCCGGAGGACCAGCCGGCAGCTACCGAGACACCGAAGGAAGAAAAAAAGGCAGAAAAAGAAACACAGAAAAGGGAAGCTGCCGAGAACAGCTCCGACAGTACTTCCTCAGACGAAAAAACACTTCTCAAAAAAGCCAAAAAACTGGCACAGCAGTATGATTACACCGGCGCGATCTCCGTGTTGAAAAACAACTGGAAATTTGCCACCAGTGACAAGATGCAGGAAGCAGCAGCAGCCTACATGAAAAAAAGAGATGCCTGTGTGGAATATCCACTTGAGAATATCACCCATGTATTTTTTCATTCCCTGATCGTGAATACCTCACTGGCCTTTGACGGAGATTCCGATGAGGCCGGATATAATCAGATGATGACCACAGTCAGCGAATTCAAAAAAATGCTCCAGATCATGTATGATAAGGGTTACGTACTGGTGAGTCCTCATGATATGGCTGTGATCAATGATGACGGAACCATGAGCAAGGGAAAGATCATGCTGCCGGAAGGCAAGATCCCTTTTGTTCTTTCAGAGGATGACGTCAGCTACTATCATTATATGGACGGAGACGGATTTGCCACAAAGCTGGTGATCGACGACAACGGAGATATCAAATGCGAGTATAAGAAGGCAGACGGTACAGTTGTGACCGGAGATTACGATGTGGTGCCGATCCTGGATTCCTTTATCAAAGAACATCCGGATTTTTCCTATCATGGAAGAAAGGGTATCCTGGCAATGACCGGTTATAATGGTGTTCTGGGCTACCGTACAGATGGGGCATATAAGACCAAGAAGAATCTTCAGGATGACCAGAAGGCTTTTCTCAAGGCCAATCCGGATTTTGACTATGATAAAGAAGTAAAAGCAGCCAAAAAAGTGGCGAAGGCCATGAAAAAGGACGGGTGGGAATTTGCAAGCCATACCTGGGGTCACAGAAACGCTACAAGCTCCACAGCAGCGGAGTTGAAGACCGATAATAAAAAATGGGAAAAATATGTGGCACCCATCCTCGGAAAAACCGATATGATCATTTTTGCCTTTGGTGCGGATATCGGCGACTGGGAAGGATACACCTCGGATAATGAGAAGTATGAGTATTACAAAAGCCGTGGCTACCGCTATTTCTGCAATGTAGATTCCAGTCAGTATTTTGTGCAGATCACAAGTGAATATTTCCGTCAGGGAAGACGGAATCTGGATGGATACAGAATGTATTACAATCCGGATATGCTCAGTGACCTGTTTGATGTATCGGAGGTGTGGGATTCTTCCAGACCGACACCGGTACCGGAAATGTAAGACAGCAAACACACTTTACAAATCTGTATAAAAAAAGATTATAATCGAACCGACAGTACTTGATGAAGGGAGTAGGTTATGAAGAAAAAAGCATATCTCATGGTTCTTGCACTGTGTGCGGCACTGGCGATCACTGCATGTGGCACATCAACAGACCAGAAAGATGACAAAAAACCTGCAGCAGAAGTGCAGGATACAACAGATAAAGAAGATTCCGGATCTGCAGATTCCAAAGAGTCAGAAGAAACGGATTCCAATAAAGACAGCGAAGAGGCAGCCTCCGGAGACACAAGGCTTGTTTCCGTGGATGATGTGAGCAAATATGTGACCATCGGAGAATATAAGGGGCTGACTCTTGATAACACAGTAGAAGCCGTAACCGATGATATGGTTGACGGAAGGATCAAGGAAGAGCTTCAGAACAAGGCTGAGGAAGTAACGGAAGGCAGTGTTCAGAACGGAGATGTGGTTACCATTAATTATGTGGGAACCAAGGACGGAGTGGCTTTTGACGGCGGTACTGCAAATAATTATGAGCTGACCATAGGCTCCGGAACATTTATCGACGGATTTGAGGACGGGATCATCGGAATGAAAAAAGGTGAGACCAAGAATCTCGATCTGACTTTCCCGAAGGAATACTCTTCGGAAGAGCTGGCCGGACAGGAAGTGGTATTTAAGGTCACTCTGCAGAGCTTTAAGCGTGCACCTGAGCTTACCGATACCTGGGTAGCCAAGAATACAGACTGTAAGAGTGTGGATGATTACAAGAAGGAAATCCGTACCACGCTGGAGGATGAAGCGAAGACAAGTGCACAGAACACATTGCGTGAAACTGCATGGAACACAGTGCTCTCAGCATCTGAAGTGAAGGAATATCCACAGGAGGATCTGGATACAGCCAAGACAGAGTTTCGCAGTCTGTATGAGAATTATGCAAAACAGGGCGATATGACGCTGGAGGATTTTGTAAAAGCTCAGGGAATCTCCATGGATGATTTTGAGGAGCAGAGCGGTCAGTATGCGGAGTTTAAAGTAAAGCAGAACCTGATCGTACAGGGGATCATGGATAAGGAGAATATGACACTTGAAGATAAAAAATCTCTCAGTATCCAGGATGAACTGATCAAATCATACAGTGTGAAGGATCTGGCTGCGCTGGTAGATAAATACGGACAGGCAGCCGTGGATGAATCCATCGGGCTTCTCAGAGTGGAAGATTTTATCCTGGACAATGCAACGGTTGAGGAGAAGGTTTCTGCCGGTGATACCCAGGGAGTAAACGGAGATGATCCTTCCTCGGACGGAAGCAGTGCGGAAGGTACCGTGGATGAAGAGCTGGAAGCGGCAGAGGCTACAGATATGGTGCCGGAAGACGGCGAGGCGGATCAGGATGCAGACAGCAGCACATCGGATGCAGCGGGTCAGGAGTGATCTGACAGTATCAGCAGCTAAAAAAGTGTGGTGCCCGGAATGTGTTCCGGGTGCCATTTTTTTTACATGTGCATCGCGAAGTGTGTTACTGAGAACGGAGTGAACAGTAACAAATTAAGAGATTCTTTCGGGAATTTCCATTGTATTTAAGCGTTAAATGCGGTATGATTAAAGACAGACATTAAATATCAAAGAAAGATATGAGTATATAAACGGGGATGTAAAAAATGGACAAAAGAGTTTTGCGTGAGAGGATGCGCAGAAAACAGCAGCAGTTAAGACGGCGGCGGATGATGAAGCGGATAACCTGTGTAGTTGCGGCGATTCTTCTGCTGGTTTTTGTTGTTCGAGGGGTAATTCTTCCCATCGTCAACCATGCAGGCGGCGGAAGCAATAAGGATGCGGAGACAGTAAATGTCCAGGCAAATACCGCCGGAGCTTCCACAGACAGCAGTACGAAGGACGGTACGGCATCGACGGATACGGCTGCTTCGGATACAGACAGCGCGGATTCCGGTACGGATGCAACGGTGATGCCGGTAAAGGGCAGTGCAGCAGGCGAAAGGCTTTCTGTTATGACTCCGGGATGGCATGAGGATTCTACAGGAAAGTGGTATCAGAATCCGGATGGTACATATTATGTAAATGGTTTTGCGGATATTGACGGAACAACATACAGCTTTGATAAAAAGGGATACATGCAGACCGGATGGGTGGAGAAAGGTGTGAAGGACTATTATTTTAATGAGGATGGCTCTTATGATCCTTCCAAGAAGCGCCCGATGATCGCTCTGACCTTTGATGATGGTCCTGGAGAGTATACAGAGACACTTCTTGATACTGTTGAGAAATACAATATCCATGTTACGTTCTTTATGCTGGGACAGAATGTGGAGGGCCGTGAATCTACCATACAGCGAATGGTAAAGCTTGGCTGCGAGATCGGTAACCATACCTGGGATCATCCGGAACAGACACTGCCGAATATGGATCTGGATTCTGTTATGCAGGAGTTCCAGAAGACGGATGATGCACTGGTAAAAGCCTGTGGGCAGGCATCAACGGTATGTCGTGCACCGTATGGCGCGATCACAGATGAGCAGATGAGTGCAGTTGGCAAGCCTTTCTTCATGTGGTCTACGGATTCTCTGGACTGGAAGCTGATGGATGCGGATGCAGATTATAACCAGATCATGAATGATTCCTCACTGGGAGACGGTTCTATCATCCTGATGCATGATATTCATGAACCATCTGTGAAGTGTGCCACAGAGAAGCTGATCCCGGCACTGATCGACCAGGGATATAAGCTTGTAACAGTCAGCGAGCTTGCAGAAGCGAAGGATGTTACGTTACAGAGTGCTTCCTATTCTGACTTCTGGGACAGCTCTCTTCAGGCTGGTCGTGTTGCAGGATATGCAGGAAATTCCAGCGATTCAGAGGATTCCTCTGAGGATGGCTCCGATGGAAGCGATTCTTCTGACGGATCGGATGTCAGTGACGGATCTTCCAATGAAGGGGACTATTCCGATGGTTCTGACGAAAGTGATTATTCGGATGGATCTTCCGATGATGGAAGCTATGATGATGGTTCCTACGACGAATCTTATGACGATGGAAGCGAAGAATATTAAAAAATGACAGGAGAGACCTGAATGACAAAATGTGCGTCATTCAGGTCTCTTTTTTGACTTTATCTGACACTGTCGGATAATAGACACATATTAGCCGGAGAGGGTTTTTCCTTGACTGAAAATATGGGGATTGGTATAATTATAGAATAAAAAATTCCACTTAAAATTGGGGAATGGACGGTGGCAGAACTATAAAGGGAGGTACCTGAAAATGGGAAAGAAATTACAATTTACGGAGCTTGACCAGTATCTGTTTGGTCAGGGCACGAATTATGATATTTACAGGAAGCTGGGAGCACATCCAGATACGCAGAACCGAAAAAAGGGGGTTTATTTTGCAGTGTGGGCACCTAATGCACAGGCGGTTTCTGTTATAGGTGAATTCAACGAATGGGATACGGAGAAGAATCCCATGAAAAAAGTTGGACCCATTGGCGTTTATGAGACATTTGTACCGGGAGCGAAGATCGGACAGCTGTATAAATTTTACATTACAGGTGCACATGGTGAGGAGCTTTACAAGGCAGATCCATATGCCAATGCCGCTGAAATGCGTCCCGGAACAGCTTCTCGTATTACAGATATCACCAACTATAAATGGAAAGATGATACCTGGATGAAAAATCGCGAGAACTTTGATCCGGACACAGGTGCCATGTCTATCTATGAGGTGCATCCGGGTTCCTGGATGAAGCATCCGCAGACAGCAGAGGATGAGGATGGTTTCTATTCCTACAGAGAACTGGCGCCGAAGCTTGCACAGTATGTCAAAAAAATGGGATACACCCATGTGGAGCTTATGGGTATTGCAGAGCATCCTTTTGACGGTTCCTGGGGCTATCAGGTAACCGGCTATTACGCACCGACTTCCCGCTACGGAACACCGCAGGATTTCAAATATCTGGTGGATTATCTTCACCGTCAGAAAATCGGTATCATTCTTGACTGGGTACCGGCACATTTTCCGAAGGATGCACACGGACTGGTTAACTTTGACGGAACTGCTGTATATGAGCATGCAGATCCGAGACAGGGTGAGCATCCGGATTGGGGAACCAAGATCTACAATTACGGACGTCCGGAGGTGAAGAATTTCCTGATCGCAAACGCTCTTTACTGGGTAGAGGAATGTCACGTTGATGGTCTTCGTGTAGATGCGGTCGCATCCATGCTCTACCTGGATTACGGTAAGAAAGACGGTGAGTGGATCGCCAATAAATACGGCGGAAACAAGAATCTGGAGGCTATTGAATTTTTTAAGCATCTGAATACCGTTGTTCTCGGAAGAAATCATGGAACTGTCATGATCGCAGAGGAATCTACCGCATGGCCGATGGTAACAGGTAAGGCAGAAGACGACGGGCTTGGATTCTCTCTGAAGTGGAATATGGGCTGGATGAACGACTTCCTGGAATACATGAAGCTGGATCCATATTTCCGTAAATTTAATCATAATAAGATGACATTTTCTATGACTTATGCATACAGTGAGAAATATGTTCTGGTTCTGTCTCATGATGAAGTAGTACATCTGAAGTGTTCTATGCTGGAGAAGATGCCAGGAGAGCTGGATGATAAATTCAAGAACCTGAAGGCCGGATATACTTTTATGTTCGGGCATCCGGGTAAGAAGCTTCTGTTTATGGGACAGGATTTCGGACAGCTGCGTGAGTGGAGTGAGGCCAGAGAGCTTGACTGGTATCTTCTTGGCGAGGAAAATCATCAGAAGCTGCAGCAGTATGTCAGTGATCTTCTGCATATCTACCGCAAATATCCGGCACTTTACGGTGCAGATAATGATCCATCTGCATTTGAGTGGATCAATGCCAACGATGGCGACAGAAGTATCTTCAGCTTTGTGAGAAAATCTCCTACAAGACGTAATAATATCCTGATAGTATGCAACTTTACACCGGTAGCACGTCCGGATTACCGTGTAGGCGTTCCGAAGAAAAAACAGTACAAGCTGATCATGGATGAGCAGGGGCTTCTTCCGAAGGGCAAGGTATTTAAAGCCGAAAAGAAAAATTGTGACAACCGGGAATTTTCTTTTGCATATCCTTTGGAAGCTTATGGAGTTGGTATATTTACATACTGATATTCTGTATAGCGAAATCTTTGAAAGAAAATATAAAAGATAAAATAAAATACCGGAGATCTGTGTACCTTTGAAATGTTGGCTTCAGAGGTGCCGGATCTCCGGTATTTTATGGATCTGGGTATAAACTGGTTACGAAAAGTTATCGCTATTCTTCGCTATCATCGTAGGAACCATCATCGTAGGAATCGTCGTCGTAGGAACCATCGTCGTAGGAACCATCATCGTAGGAATCGTCGTCGTAGGAACCGTCATCGTAGGAATCGTCGTCAGAATAACTGTCGTCGTAGGAACCGTCATCCGAGGAGTCGTCTGTGCTGCCTGAGTTATTATCAGCAGAGTTAAAGTCTTCGGAAGTGATGTCAATGCCTTTATCTGCGTAATATTTTTCTGCTGTGATGGAGTCGGTATCTTCTACGACATTTCCGGATGCATCGATCATGTTCAGGTCTGTGTCAATGGTCACATCCAGGAGGTTGGTTCCTGTGGATGGAGTGACATTCATGGACATGATCTCGTTGAACTTCTTTTTCAGGTTGTCAAGAGTGAATACACCGGAGCCAATGTATGACTGTACACCGTTCTGAGATGCAAGTTCTTCTGTGTAATCGGAAAGCATATATGGTCCGAATTCACCGGCATCGCTGTTGTAATGCATGACCAGAGGTTCCACTGTAGGGGTCAGGATCTCAATTGAGGTCTTGCCGTCCTGTACGGTTTTCTGAATGGTGAATTTTGCCATTCCGCCGAGAAGTTCTTCCAGCTTCTGCTGGGTGGATACGAAATTTCCCAGAGAGTAGAAGACTACAGTTTCATTGCCTTTGTCATCAGTAAGGCGGCCATATGGCTGGAGTACATGTGGATGTCCGCCGATGATGACATTTACGCCCTGCTCCATAAGGTAGGCTGCCCACTGTTTTTCGTATTCGTTTGGCATGGTTTCGTCTTCGGTACCCCAGTGTGCTACAAAGATGATGCAGTCGGCCTGCTGTTTTGCTTTCTGGATCATGGCTGTGATCTTGTCTTTGCGGATCATGTCGATCATGTAGTCTTTTCCTTCAATGCCGCCTACGTTTGTGCCGTAGGTGTAATCCAGAAATGCGATCTTGATACCGTTTACTTCACGGATCTTGACGGTGTCGGCATCTTCCTGGGAGTCGTGGATCCCCAGAAGTGTGACATCCGGATATTTGGTTTTCCAGAAGTTCAGTGTGTCTGTGAGGAAGCCTTCTCCGAAGTCATCGATGTGGTTGTTGGCGGATTCTACTACGTTGAATCCTGCTTTTATAATGGCGTCTCCTACTTCTGTGGGTGTTGCAAAGGATGGGTAGGAGCTTACGCTGTCATGGTCGGTTGTGAAGACGGTTTCCTGATCGATCATTTTGATGTCTGCGTCCTTGATGGCGTCCTGGATGTGGGTGTAGATCTTGTCGTAGTTCCAGTTGCTGTCAGAGGATGCGCCTGCGTCGATGAGACTCTGGTGATAGAGGTTGTCGCCTACTGCGATGACGGAGGCAGTGGTAGTTTCGGCAGTGGTGTCGGCTGCTTCCTGATCGGCCTTGGCTTTGACTGCCGCGGCTTTTTTCTGGGCGTCTATGGCTGGTTTGCGGATGAGGCGGTAGTCCAGCTGATTGAAGAAGAGGACCAGGATCGCAAGGACGATGACGGATGCCATAAGACTTACGCGGGCATTGCTGCGTTCGCGGAAGTTCAGGGGGATGTTGTCCTTGGGGTTGCGCCGGGTTTCTCTGAGGGGCGCCGGGGTGGAGCTTTTTTTGAAGACTCCTTTGAGGGAGTCGGGGATTTTGATGTTGGGTGGAAATTTCATTTATGTTTTACCTTGTCTTTCTTTGGATTTTGAATGCGATTGATTGGTGATTGTTCGCTTTGTTATTTTTGATTTTTGTTGTGTGGTTGTATTATAGCAGATTTTTATTTTGGTGGGAAGAGGGTGGTGGGGGTGAACGTACGCCCGAGCCGGGGATGCTGTCTGGTCTGCGGCTTCGTCGGGGGCTGGCTTCTAGGCTGCCGGGAATCTGCTAAAAGCGTTTTCC